>Ga0181346_1000484_pt1 | contig 17356 bp, 33 predicted proteins | sample Su13VDMM15DN_FD_130100 | JGI IMG/M metagenome (GOLD analysis project Ga0181346, IMG submission 130100) | Freshwater viral communities from Lake Michigan, USA - Su13.VD.MM15.D.N | ecosystem: Environmental > Aquatic > Freshwater > Lake | place: USA: Michigan | collected 2013-07-15 | reverse complement strand
TCCTGGAATCCTGGAATCCTGGAATCCTGGAATCCTGGCAAAAACAAAACCCCCTCCGAAGAGGGGGCTTGTATTCTGTCTTTAGTTGCGTTCTCCGCAACTAGGGCAGTACTCAAAGTTCACGCTATTTGCGTATGCTAGTGGTGATTTAGAACCCGACTTAAACACTTCATCACACTCGCGGCAAGATACCCAGATTTCCATTTTTATCCCTTTTCTATTAGCACTTCTGTACCAATAGAATTATTATTACATACTATTTATTTAATGTCAAGTCTATTCCTGGAATCCTGGAATCCTGGAATCCTGGCAAAAACAAAACCCCCGCGAAGGGTAAAGACACGGGGGCTTTGCTTTGTCTTCATACAGTTCCTGACGCTGTATAAAACTATTATTACACATTACTCTCTCTATGTCAAGTCTTAACCTTAGTTCTGCTTTTAAGTATTTTCCAGATTCTCAGGGCAACAACAACCGCAATTACTAAATAAATAGTTCGGGCGGGGATTGCTATGTCGAGCCAGTAGGTTTGCATTTCAAACCCATTGTTGTTGAGATTAAACTCAAACCATAGAAGGTATTTCATTTCCATTAGTTGCTCAGTTCGTTGAGGGTGCGAGGTGACCAGTAGAGATCGCGCTCAATGGCAGGTACTCCGCCAAGAATTGTTACCTCTTCAAGTTCCTTAAGACTAAAGTATCCGAGTTCTGTTTCAAACCCTTCAACCAATCCGAAGAAAGTATCCACGCCATCAAACTCTGTGGCGTACCATCTCCAACCCGTGTAGGGGCTAAAGAATTTTACTTGTGCTATTGCTTCATAGCCTTTGCCATCTTGCGAATAAAGCTCTGGCAACTTTGCCGCCAGTTCCTTAGTTAATAATTTATGTCCGCGCATTTTCTTCTCCCTTCTTAGTATTCGGCAGGTGTAACGCTTGTGCCTATTTCTTTGGCTAGTTCAAAAATGTCGGTAATGTCTACGCGACGAGTTTCACCCTTGTTATTGAACGCAATCGCCCAACCACTTAAGTAGCGATACTTCTCCGCGCCAGTTTCCGTCAAGATAGCAACTTGACCATCTTGAAGATGCTGACCAATAACGTGTTCCCAAGAAATGTCGTCATAGTCCTCGGTGTCGTCGTTGTATTGACTCCACTGCAAACCGCCGCCATCATCATCTGCATCCATAATTCCGTATGCAGTCTGTTCGTCAATCTTGCTTGTGATAACTGTGACGTTGTATTTCTCCATCTCAGCTTTAAACGCTTCTTCGTCTTTAACTAAAAAGTAATTAGTCCTAGACTGTCCGTAATAGTTTGCCATTTTTTCTCCTTTGTATTGGCATCTATAAGTATTATTGCATTTTTAATCTGACTTGTCAAGCCTATTATTAAAAGTTTTAATTAAAACTAATCCCTCTTGATTCACGGTAAATTCATAGCCTTCTGGCAAAAGCTCCTCTAGGTATTGCAGAGAGAAATCCGAGATAATCATTAAATCTTCCAAGAGTTCCGGGCTTGGATTGCCTTCAAGAAAAAATGGTCGATCCTCTTCCCAAATTTTTACCTCAATGTCGAACCCGTGCGAAATTGCTAAATCAACAACCGCAACACCGAGCTGAACCGGATTTTCATTTAACGGCAGCCATTGACCGAGTTTTGGTTCTAGCATTATTGCGGTTCGTAGGCATTCTGAATGTCACTCTCACAAGCCTCGCAGTAGAAGGTTGTAGGTGCGTAGCCATAGTGATCGTCATAGGTTGTCGCAAGGTTGCGTTCCTCATCTGCTGGCTTGTAGTCGCAAGGCTCACAGTATGTTCCTGCTGGTATTTCAATTACTTTGTAACTCATTTGGTTACTCCTTTTGTTGTTGTTTGAGGTGGTGGGGGTTTTACCCCCCACCTGTCTTTCTAGGAAACCTTTACTCTTAAGTAAATCTTTTCCCAATCGCTTACAAACGCTTTAATGTGTTTGCGAGCGTAAGAGTCTGATGTTTCTGACCAATCAAGATCATCCCAATCTTCGATACGATCCTGCCAGACAACGGCTTCTTCGAGACTCACCTTTAGTGTGTCTGCGACTAACCTTGTTACTTGATTCATTCTGCACCTCCCTTTGGTGTTTTGCTTATAAATAAAAGATAACACACCCTACTGACAATTTCAAGTCTATTCGTTAAATTCTTCTATTGAGTTTCTTTGCTGTGAATTTCGGTCGCGGTTGCGCCGGGTTCGCTTGTCAAGAAACTTAAAGGATTTCTGGTTCAACACATAATTCCCCCGAGCTCTGATGAGCTTTGCTAAAGGTTTATCTTTTTTTGACATGCTGCCTCCTTGAATTTTTTACCTCCAAATTTTCAGGCGAGTCCCGCACCGCACTCCAGTTGGGACAGTCTTACCTAGTGCAAGACCTGATTAAATTTTAGAGATCTTCACCGTTCTCGTCCTGGAAAATTAGGTCGCGTGTGCTACCAAAATCTTCTTGAACCCAGTTGTCAATGTATTCCATAACCATTTCTATGGTTACTTCACTAGGCTTCGGCGTTGCGTTAGTCAATCCATTTATCCAACCCGTGTTTGGGTTGCACATTTCATTAACCACAGCTCCTACATCATAAGTAGCAACTTTCATCACATTGATGCGCTCGGGCATAGTTTTTACCTCGCTCACCGCAATCACGCCCCTTTAACGATTGCGGTGACGAGTTCTACGGCTTCGTGTGAGTAACCGCCAATGTGCCAGTCGTACTGACCGTATGGAGTCTGACCTGTTTTCCAGTCGTAGATAGTCGCGTACTTGAGTTCATAAGTTTCTTCGTTCATAAACTCGATAGTCCACTCAACGGTAACTTTTCCGTCTGAACCTTCTTCGCTGTATTTAGTTGGCTCTCCGAACTTTTCTACCAATGTAAAGTAGTCTGTGACGATAGTTCCCCGTAAGGAACTATTACCGCAGAAATGTTCGTTATCTGTTTCGTAACGGAACTTTTCTCCGCTTACTGTTATTACGCTCATTTTTTTTCTCCTTTGTCTAAGCGTTACTGAAATTGTAACATCACTAACTGACATTTGTCAATTCGGTGTCTAGTAGTGCGTGTCGCGCTGCCTCGATACCTTCTTCGAGAGTGTCGCAAACTTCCCACCACTCACCGTCCGCACCTTCCTCGTAAATCTCGAACCAATTGTTATTGACCCAGTCGTGACTTTCTAAAAGTTTGGAAAGCTTTGCGTCCGTGTCAATGCCGGCTTCAAGCAAGTCGCTTGTGTAGCGAACTATGTCTCCACTAGGAAGGTTAATCCGCATCTCGCCACTTGATCCGACATAAAAAGTTCGATCGCCTTTTTTTACCTCGGCAAGCGGTTCAAACCCGCTGCCCCAGCAATAGAACGCCGAGTCCGTTTGTTCCGGATTTAATTCAGTTAGGTATGTAATCTTTACTTCACCAACTCGAACCATTTCTTTCCTCCTCTTTCTTTAGTTTCAGCAAGAGTGCAACCATTTTCCCAGTCCCACTCTTCGTACTCTTTTACGGATTCACTAAGAAACTTAACTAATTTTTTGACTTCTTTAATGGTTAAGTAGTTACTTATGTGTTCAATGTTTAATCCCTTATGCTCTATGAGAACATTAAAAAGTAAAAGATTGCTGCCGTCCTCTTCGTCTCCAGGTCCCGAGAAAACAAATGATGAATTAACTAATTCGTCATCGTGTTCTACTCTGTATGTTTTCTTCTTTTCAATTACAAAAGTTGAATCTCTCATTACTTGTCCATTCCGTGTCCGACGTGGACTAGTCTTATCTCTGGTTCGCCAACTTCTACTCCCCAGCCATTCTTAAGCATCTCTAATGCTTCTTCCTCGCTGCTGACTAGCTTTAAGTTTTTAGAGTCAATCTCTACTGTTTTAATTATTTGAAATTCGTAACGCACTTTGTTCCCTTTCTTAGAGTGAGTCTATCTCGCTCTATGATAATTGTAAGCCCTTGACCTGACATTTGTCAAGTACCGTTTTAACCGTGCCGGAAAACTGGCACTTAGCTGATTTTTTTACCTCCGAGTCAGGCCACGCCAAAGCTAGAAAGGGACAGATTTCTCTGCCCCTTCCTCTTGCGCCCCTAAGCGATTTCTACCACGAACTTTGGTATGCAAAGTTGTAGTTCTCTGGAACTAATGCGAGTACGTGTTGCAGTTGCTCAACGGTGTCGTCAATCTGTTCCCAGTACCATTCGTCAATTTCATAGTTTCCAAAAAAGAAACCTTGCGCCGGCGGTAGCAATTCGTTCACTACGTCAGGGTGATTGCTTGCCTTTACGTCTTTACAGACTTGCAACAACTCCTTTAACTTTTCACGAGTTACATAATACTCTTTACAATCATCCACGCCGTCTTGAACTTCGTTTACAAACCAGTTATGGATTTGATTCGCCTTGCGCCAGTAGCCAACTTTTACATTGACCGTAATTGATGGGTACTCCTCGCAGATAAAACTATCTACTTCTAAAGCTTTTGACACTTTTGCAAAAGTCTTTTGTTCTTCTTCTTTCAGCCAACTACCGTCTGATAAGTAAGCGTTGGCGTATAGGTACTGATCTAGTCCCATTTTAGTTTTCTCCTTCTATTGGTTCGCAGATAGGGCAGTAGCCCTGTTCACCCTCACACACCTTGCAAAACGGTGTGCAGTCGTAACCGCCCTCGTGTTCTGGGCAATCTATCATTTCGTGATTACACATTGTGTTCCCTTTCTTAGGTAAAGCGTTTTTCGCTCTATAATGATAATAAGGCATAGGACTGACATTTGTCAAGCCCATTCCAAAACTAATTTCCTGGGCGGGAGCTAGCCGGAAGGGCCGATCAGCTCAAAAAAATAATAAGGAAATTTTTACCTCGAAGGTTGATTAAAATTTTTACCTCGACAAGCGGACAAAAGAAAACCCGCGCCGGAGCGCGGGCTTTGTTTTTGTGTCTTACTTCTTTTCGGTAACGATACTCACGTCACCTGTTTCGTACTCGGCATCTGACCAGCCCTGAAGTTCGTCAGTATCTACCTGTGGCTCAAGAACTTGCGCCCAGAGTTGCGTTTCGAGATCGTTAATCTCTTGCTCTGTAAGTTCACGGTCTGCGCCAAACTTGATTGTGATTGTGTAATCCATTTGAATCACCTTCCCTTCTCTCCCTTATAGAATCATTATAGAGCATAGGTCTGACAATTTCAAGTTGATAGAAATAAGAAAACGCCCACACCGTTTTTTGATGTGAGCGTTCTCCGTTAAATACTTGTCGGAAGGCTGACACACGCGCTGGAAGGACGATACCCCCCGACAAGGGCTTATTTAGTTATCGTACTAGGCATTTCGCTTACCAATTTTGGTTAAGAGACTTGCTGCCATAGAACCGATTTCACTTGCTGTTTTAGCAGGATCCATAGTTCCGGGAACTATACCGACTGAAGCAGCGTGGAGTAACCTCTGTGCTGATCTGCCGTTGTCGAACGGTAACCATAATACCGCCACGCCAGCCGTTTCACATTGCGACACCCACTTACGGGCTGCTTTAGATTCTTCTGTCGTGTACTCACCGTCTGACACTACGACCAGTAGCCGTGCGCCGGAACCGTCAAGTAGATTAAGCGAACCGTTTATAGCCTTGAACGCCTTGTCAAACTTTTCAGTACTGTCTGGGGCTGAATAAATCGCTACCTCGTCTAGGTGCTGACCGACCTTGAGAGTGGAGAATACATCCGAGCCGTAGTAAACCATTGCACACTTACCTTGTACGCGCCTGACCGCTTCACTCATTACCCACGCCGTAGTCGCCATTGGATTCATCGCAGAACCCATAGAGCCCGAGATGTCTACCATCACGCCAACCGTAAGCGTTGGATCTTCGGTATGAGTCCGCTTGTTTTTGCGGAACGCCTCGACCTGTTTGTGAACGCCTTTGTCGCGGAGCGCTGCTTGCTGTACCAGAGCTTTTGTACGAAGACGACCTGGCGGAAGGATGCTCGCCACTTCCGTTATGTCGCGCTCACGGTACTTTGCTTTCTCAAGTAGCCGTGCAATCAAAACGGCAGCGGAACGTTCTTCGCCGGTCGGCTTACGACGCTCAACCAAAGAACTACGGGTACTTGCACTGCCCGGACCCGTGCCACGCCCGAACACTTCGCTTGCAATCTTTTCGTGTTCGCGAACCTCTTTAGATTTTTCTGCTCGGTCATTGACCTCTGCTTTCCAATCCTCTGACTCTCTTTGATCCTCGAGGTCGGAATAATTTTTTACCTTTACTCCATCATTAGCCTCAGAAAGTTTTTGCACAATCTTTCGCATCATCTCCATCTGCTGTTCAGTTGGAATCTCGCCTCGCTCTTCAGCAAGTTCACGAATAATTTTAGCCCACTCGATAGCAAGTGGGTAGAGATCAGTTATGTTTGAGTGATTGTCGTGTGCCTGAACCTTGCGCAGGATTGTTGAAAGTTTTCCTACAACATCAATTCCTAAACCGGATTCAGCTAAATCTAAAACTTCCTCAACTTCGTCCACCTCTAACACGCCAGCAATAATTCGACCGTGGACCAGCCCGACGAGTTGGGCTAGTTGCTGTACGGAATCACCCTCAAAGTTTTCTATGTCAGCAAGAGCAATCTCTAATGCGCTAGAGCGTAGGAAAACTCGGTAGCGAGGTTCGGCAAGTACGCCTTGTGCTTCAATGCGTGACTCTTCAAGAAGTACTAACGCTGTGTATTCATCTTCGTTTAATGCTGCTTGAGCATCTGGAAGACTCCACTGTGAGAAACGTGCATGAAAAGCTTCGTGTGCAATCGCACCTATTGCTTTTGGAAAATCGTATTCAGTTTCGCGTAGGCAAAGATCGCCAACCATCTCTGGAGTTACGCCAACGCCGAAAGCGATGTCTGTGTTTACTTCGACTTCTGCGATCGCTGGCTTGAAACAAGCAGGTGCGCCAGAGCCAGCGTTCGGGCCAGCCAAGCCAACTAAATCATTCCTACGAGCAAGTAAATTTACTAACGTTCCAACGTCAGCTCCAACGCGTAACCACGCTGGGTGGCTTGCGCCACTCTCTCTGTCTTCTGGATTAAAGTGTGTCATTTTTGTCCTTTGTTGTGTCATTTGGTCTTACATTATAAGAGTATCATACTTGTCAAATCGGGGGAGATTGGAGAGTCTGAACACCCAATACAGACTCTCCACCCCGAGCAAGAATTAGATTCTTGCTGGCTTGCATTCCACGCCAAACACTCTGGATAGAACATCCGAAACAATCGGACGATCCATTTCCGGTGAGGCAGCGAGGAGGTTTGCTATTGCGAACGAGTTACCAAAGACAGTTGCAATGTCTCGGAACGCTAGGAGTTCGCGCATTTGTGGTGCCCACGAAACTTCACCTGATGCTTGTTTCTTATCCAAGTTTTGAGCGACAGTAACCATTGTGGTTGGTACACCTAAGGTGCGAGCCAACCCCCAGTCAGTTGCCATCTCTGCTTGAACCGCGAAGCGAGATAAGAGTGCTTCTGATAATCGAACACCTGGTGCGTTTGGGTTAGTAGCAGAGGCGACATAGAATCCCTCTTTGATTGCTACCGCACCGCGCTCTGGGTTAGCAGTCACAATAATTTCCTTGCGACCATCCATTGCGCCATACACGATTGAAAGAACCTTAGGATCAATCAAACCAATTTCGTCAATGAACAAAACTGCGCCCTCTTCTGCTGCTCTGATAAGTGGACCATCAATCCACTCGAAGCCACCAGAAGGAGTTTGAATGTAGCCACCAATGAAGTCAGAAACTTCTGCGTCGCCAGTTCCCATAACTGTGTACACATCTGTAAACGCTGCTTCAATCAACGCAGTCTTACCAGTTCCCGGTGCGCCATAGAGCAACGCGAACATTGGTGAGCCAGGAGTTCCTGATTGAACAAGTGCTGTTGCCTCACGCGCTTTGCGAAGAGTGGCAACATCTTGATGCTCACCCCAAGCTCGTGCGTGATACTTGTCGCCATTAGGTCGAGTGAAGATAGTATCTTCCTCGGCGAATACAGGTCCAGTAGGAATTACAACTGGAGCCTTAGCAACCTTTGCTCCACGAGGTGCGCGTTCTGTGTAGCGACCTTGTGGTAGCACCTGCGAGTTCACTCGCATAGCAGCAGTCTCATCTGTGGCTTGACGAATAAATTCGTCGAACGCACCTAAGATTTGTGGATCGAATTCGTGATACTTTTCTAAAAGTGATTTATTCATTTTTATCCCTTACTTCGCTTCTTCAAACATCTCGGCAAAGCCAAGTGCTTTGCGAGTCTGTCCAATTCGATAGATAACTTTGATTGGTGTCTTATGAATACCAACGTCTGATAAATCTTTTTTTGACACCTCTATAAAGAATGGTTTGCCTACTAATGTGTATTGACTCATTAGTCTTTGTAGTGTCGCTTCAATAGGTTCAAAGCGTTTAGTGTTATGACTGTCTTTCACTGATTCAATGTCAGCGTACTCCGGCAAATCTACAATAAGCTCTTGTTTTAAACTAGCAATGCGCCATTGTTTTTTAGGCGAGTCACTTGTCACTCTGCGCTTGAATACTTTTGCATAAACGAAATTACCTTCTTCATTAACACCATCTGGTGTAATAAAGAGTTGATAAAACGCATCATCTTTCATCTTGCTTTTCATCTCTACGTATAGAGCCGACCCCTGTACTTTTTTGTCAGGGTCTGTAATGAATCCGGTTGGATACATGTTGGGTGTTTCTCCTTTTCCTTGTGTCATTTTGTCTTACATACCTAAAGGTACACTACTTTTAAAGTGTTGTCAAATTGGGGCAAGGAGGGAAGTCCCTGCCCCAACCAGACATTGGTATTACTTTGCCTGAAGTTGCGTGTATGCAGTTTCAGTTGCACACGCTTCTGCTGCTTCAGGGAAAGCCTTCTTCAACATGTCGCTGTCGATTCCGGCGCGAGTGCGAGAAAAGATCTCAACGCGCTTTACACCAGCAACAGTTCCGATGGCGGCATCGCCCATCAGTGCGCGGATAGCAAAGTCAATTTCTGACTTCTGCTGTTCCAAAGCTTTGATAGCAGCCTTGGAATCTGCGAGTGCAACAATAAGTTCCACTACGTTAGTGTCGTCCAGAACCTTTGTTGGTTCCTCTATGACAATCTCTACGACTGTCTTTGTGATCTTTGTGGCGGCTAAGCTCACGGCAGATCTCCCTTCTGGGTGTTTTAGTTAGACTTTCTAACTAATGATGACTCTACAATGAAGGACTGACATTTTTGTCTTTCCCTTTTTGTTTTTGTCTATAATGAGAGAATAATGAATGAATTAGGCATTGTCAAGTTCAAATGGGTGTTTTTAGATAACATTTTGATAACGAAGATGAAAAGATAAAAAGCCCATTTCAACGTCCCGCGTTGAGTTAATGGGCTTCTTTTTTGTTTAGTTAGACTTTAGCGACTGGCTTCTCGTCAAAACTATCAAGCCAGGCAATGCTGTCAGTTAGGTAACGAATCATGGCTTCATCGGAGTCCGGTGTCGGATCTTTTAACACCAGGGTTTGTAGAGCTCCAATGTAGTCTGTTTCTTTTTTTACCTTGCGTTTGATTTTAAGGTTGTTTAACATTTTTTATCTTTCTCCTTTTTCTTTTTACGGAAGACCTAATTGTTCCCGAAGTTTTTGTGCGACTGCAATGTCCACGATTTTATTTGGTGTGTCATCTGTGTAATCCTCGCCGTATTGGAAAGTTTTATTTTTACTTACGCTGATGATAAACATAGGACAACTTTCTCCCAATTCATACTCATACATCTCTTGCTCATCCGGGGTTAAATCCTTGAAAGGAACATACTTACTTTCGTCTTCATATTCCTCTTCATTTTCAGTATCACCCATGAAAATAGACGTGTGATATATAGCGTGACACTTAGCCATAAAGTCAGCTTCTTCTGAGCTGTCAGCATTACCGTGTGTTACGCAATTGTCGCAGTACCAAATCCATCCCGCGATAGTTGACTTGCAAGCATTAGGAGTAATTAAATCCACTATTCCTGTTGTCATTTTTACCTTTCTCCTTTTGTCATTATGTAAGTGTCCCGTGTTCGCAAGTGCCGGGACAACGCGCCTCCAAAAAGCCTGGGACTAACTAAGGAGAAAACTCCCAGACCGTGCGATTCGCCTTAGGCTTACGCCGCTGCTTTAGCGGTTTGCTCTTTCGGCTTATAGTTATTGTATACATGTCCTGTCCGATATGTCAAATCGCATCCTCATCTAGTAGGCCTTGTTCTATGTCGGTCAAGACTTCATCCCAGAACTCAGCCTTAGTCATTATGTATTTGTCGTATTCGTAGCACAGCACTTCGCAGAAATTACCAGCCCATACTTTGCCTTCAGGTGCAACTACTTCAAAATCGTCTAAGTTCCATTTGCCAGCCTGTTGAGTAAGTTCAGCACCCAGTTCCTGTAATGCTTTATTTACTTTTTGCTTTGTTGCCATGTTTACACCTCCCTATGAAAGTTAAGTTCCATTAGTTCAATCTTGCGGTCTTCAAGGTGACCATCTGGAATTTCAATCTCTTGGCCTTTGATAGCGGCGAACTTCTCTAGAGATGCAATTGGCATCCCCATCATAAGAAGCAAGCCTAAGTAGTTCTTGGATACGTTTTCCGGTGTGTTATGCGTGTTTGTCATATCTGTAGTTAATCACGAGGTACTGACATTTTGGCTAACCGGTCAAAAAACCTTTAATTTAAGTTTGCACGGATTGATTCCGTGTCCCCCAGAGTAAGCCCTTATTATTTTTTCCGAGCCTCCCCTGGGAAAAACACTGAACGAATTTTTTTACCTCGGGTGGGTGTGGTGGAGGTGGAGGCGGTGCCGGCAGCCAGCTGCAACCAGTTAATATTTTTTCCAGCTACCGGCTAGCTGAAGGCGAGGTAAAAATTTGTGGATAAGCCACAGTTTCTGGGTTTTGAGCTGTTTGAGCTGAGATGGTGTTTATTATTTTTTCTTGCTCCGGGGCGGGCGTACCCAGGCGTACCCACGTACCCACCTGTACCCAGGCAAAAACCCCTTTAGGCAGTGGGCTAAAGCAGGCCGTTAAAATTTTTAAAAAAGAAGCAAAAAGCTTTAACTTTTATTCTTATTATTTTTTCTGATCCAGCTGTGCCGGCTGCGGAATTAGTCGTCCGTTTAAACGAAAAAACCCCAAGCTCTGATTGGGGCCTAGGGTTTGTCCGTTGTTCCCGCCTTCCCAGTCGGAAACAGTTATAGCTTACCACGGTTGCCGGAATAGATCAAGGGCAGGCCGCTATTTATTTTTTACCTCGTCAGCTGGGATTGGATCCAATCCGTTGTCCGTCAGCATGTTCAGCAGCTCAAGGGCTGCGTTAGCCCTGGCCGTTACCCGGATATGTTCCTCACGGGTTTTGGCTAGAGGGATGTCTGCTGTAAGCTCGCCGCTGAGCTGCGTAATCGCTTCTATAATTTTTACCACGGTTTAGGCCTCGCCGTCTTTCTTAAGCAGGCCGTTTAATTTTTTTACCTCAGCGGTTGAATCTTCAACTACTTCTGCGTCAATTATGTTATTTTTCTCCACCAGCTGTGCTGCGACATGAGCTGCTCCGGAAGCAAGCCGCTGCAGCCGTTCGGCAACAATTATGTGCGGAGGCCGCGCATCGTTAACTTCAACGTCCACCAGCAGTTCCGAGCCGCCTCGCACGCCGGCACGGTCAAGGATTTCAGTAGCCGCTTTGAGCTTGACCGGTTCGGACTCAGCATTTTCCATCATATCCTCAAGGACATCAACGGCGTACGGTGCGGCTTGGATGAGCTTGCGACGGGCGCGTTCTACGTCCTCGCCTGGTTTGCGTTGAGTCTTAAGGTGGGCTCGGCACAGACCGTCATCCTTGATACGACCCGATGACCACAACATGCAGCGCAGGCCGTCTGACTTCATAATGCGGCACCGTGCTGGGAGAACAGCCGGTTGCTTCTTGTTGCTCGCCGTTGGTTCGTTTTGTTCTCCCACCCATTTACGGGTAGCTCCAACAACCCACGGTGGAACGATTTGGCAGGCCTGTTCATCAACTAGAAGATCAACACCCGTTAGGTAATCGGAGTTATTATTTTTTGGGTCAGCTAGAACTGGCCGCTTCTCCGCCAGGGAAAGGACTCGCCGTTCGCGCATTGACTCAGCGGACCTGGCCGCTATGAGTCCGGTGGCGGAACCGGTCGCATCATAGACCGGGTCCCAGTTCAGTTTGGCTCGCCGCAGTGTGCCACGGTTTTCATAGTTGTCGTCGCACACGCCGCGTTCGTGCTCTATGATACCGAGTTCCGAAAGGTCAGGCCGCAGGTCAAGCGGAGTATCTAAATGTGGTTCTCGATCCGTTGGGTCGTCTATGGACCCTTCGACTTCAAACTTAATAACTTCGGACATCTGAGCCTTCGGTACTAGGTGGTGGAGGTAAAAAATTGTGGAAAGGTGTTCCACATTATGAAGTTGTTCATAAGCTGTTCAAGCGCAGACCGAGGTAAAAATAGTAACTTTTCCCGATGATGCAGGCTGCGGTTGTGTATGGCGCAACCTTTAGATTTTTTTACCTTTAGCCGCTGGTGCCTTTTTAGTTGGGGCTTTCTTTGGGGCTGGGGCTTGGTTTGGCTTGCCGTCATTTACCAGGCCGTCTCCGTCGCCATCGCGGGCAGGGGGGTTTGTGATGTAGACATCTGGGGCCGTTGTCTCGCCGATTAGGGACGGACCTGTTCGGCCTGTGGAGGCGGAAGCAAAGGATGTTAGGACGGAGATGAAGGCCGCACCGGCTGCAACGGTTACTGCGTCCAGGGTGGAGGCGGTAAACACGCCTGCAGCGTCTGCGCCGAGGGTGGCTAAAAGGGTCTGGGCAAAGGTTTTAACTGCCCGTTCTGCTGTGGCCGCTAGATAGTTAGTGCTATACATAAATATTTCCTTTTGTCAAGTCCAACACGTGTCATGGTTATAACAAAAGGATAACGGTTTTATTTTCGGACGAAAAAATGGTGCGTGGAGAGAGAGCCGTACCATTTCGGCTCTTCTATAAATAGAAATAAGATATTTACTAATAAGTATCATAGAACTTTATTAGTTAAAAACTGTTTTTAAATTATATTTTTAGGTCTCGAATTTTGCGGTGCGTCACGCAAACGGTTGAGTCAACCCAGATTGTGAAGCCGTTTTCGATGGCGGAATAGCACCAAGAGAAATCCTCACCAACCATAAGCTCAGGTCGCTCGGCTCCGCGATTTAGTCGCGCAAGTTTGAACCAAGGACGAGGCATTGACTCAAAGACACCTGACTTGATGCAAACGAATCCGAACCCGACTGCACCTGCTTGGAATGTATCGGTTCGGAATTTTACGTTGGATTTTTCTAGCCGAACGAAGTCATTGACAACTTGGACTGGCACACTCTTTTCATCGTCCAAAAGATAGAGACCGGAGACAACATCAAGATCTCTGGAATATAACTTTAAGAAATCTTCAGGTGTCCAGACAATGTCAGAGTCAATCCAAAAAATTTTGTCGTAGGTAAACCTGCCCATAGCGATTTGCTTTTTATCATATCTAAGTTCTTTGCCACCCATAGCGGTTGCTTCTCTGGCATGAGGAACGAAAGAGGAATACTCCGACAGGAATGTGAAAGTGATTCCATTTTCAGACAACCTCTCGCAAGTTGCCATCAAGGATTTTACATACCCAGCATCCATCGAGAACCCTGGCGTGGCAATCACCACGTTGTAATGTTTCATTGCGACAGATACAAAACTCTGTCGGTACAGGCAGCGAACTCAGCTTCCTCTAGATGAGGAAATTCCATACTCACAAAGCCCTCACCGTCAGGATATTGTGCCAATCCAAAATTCATTCCAGTTTCTCGCTCAAAGATTTCGACAGCATCTTGTTCATCTGCTTCTATGATGTATGCGCCATAGAAATCTAAATCTTTATCCCAGTCGTTGAAACTGTTTCGGTTGAATACAACTGTCCACGTCATTAGTTTCTATCCTTCTGTCCACGCACAATATTCTCGCAATTTTGGTATGCACGGATGATTGAGTTTAATTGATTCTCTTTTTCGCAACTAGGCAGACAGCCAAACGTTCTTAGCCTGAGCTCTGTCTCTCCTTGTTTCACTCTCATCCGAGTAATTGATTCACGAATTTCATCGCCAATCTTTTTTCTCCAGTAAAGCTCTTCGCTTAACGGTTCATAGGAATCTGTACTCATGGCTAACGCTTCTTACCCTTGTGAGGGTAGCCGGTCTTTTTCTTGTTCATAGATCCTGGAACCCTGAAGCCACCTCTGTTAGGCGTGTTCCTTTTCCGGACCTCTAATGCTTCAAGAATCTTGTCGCGATGTTTTCCCATAGTTATCTGCTCACTCCTTCTCGTTCTTCTCTACAATCTTGACACAAAAAGGCATCGAAACCCGTTGCGTATGAGGTTGGCAATCCTTGTTGAGTTATTGGAACTATACTCACAATTGAATCTGAACTTGCGCATGAATCGCATTTTAGATCTGCTGTCCAAGTAATTTTCTTAGGCGGCTCCATGAGAGCCAAGGCAGAGATTCCACGAGTTAAAGCGTGTAACCCTGCTGCTCCGGTTGTCTTACACAAAAATGGACGAACATCTTCTGCATGTAAAACTGCTCTAAGATTTTTACACAAGCAACCTATCCGCGTTGTTACACATACCCAACCTCGGTCGGTTAGAGAATGTCTAGCCTCTGGGTGACCACAGATACAAATATTTCTGTTGTGTCCTTTGTCTCGCCTAAGGCTCTGATCAATCTCAATTGCTTCCTGTAGAGAAACACCTAATGCTTCTAAAGCACTCTTAGCACTGACACTTTGGTTTTCACTCATTTCCTAATCCTTCATCTCTTAATTGTTGGGCTAACTTGGCAAAATTGATATCGGTATTAATTTTCATATTTAGTTCTTTGTGTATTTCCATAAGCACTTTTAACTGCTTCATTTTTTGGTACCAACGGAAAACAGCAATAGCAGTAAGTGCCCCTAGAAATGCCCCAAAAAAAGATAAGGTATAACTTATGACCATTTCTGTCATCTCAACGTCTCTGGCACTTCTTCCGAGTCAATCATTTTCTTAGCCGCTGCGTATGCGTACTCTCTCCACCGGTCATCGTATCCACCATCTGGGAAAAGATATTCCAGCAAAGCTTCCGCAACATCTTCTAACTTTCTTTTAATCAGACTCACAAAACCTCCTAAAAGTTTTCCACAGGCTTCCCTGTACTTCACTCACTATACCAGAAAAACTATACACTATGTACCTTGTAGCAACTTCAACCGATTTTTCTAGACCCTATACGCGTGCGCGTACGCGCGTACTAGAAATATAGTTAAAGTTACTACATACATACATTGTTACATACTCTTACTATCCAGATTATTTAGCACTCTATTTAAATTCCCTGATAGTAACTTAGAAAGCCCTAACCTCATACCACACTTTTCAACTCTTGTCAACCCACCCTTTTTTAGCCCAAACCCCAGAAAAGTTATCCACAGGCAACCTCAGAAGATTTCCCTCTTTTTCCCTGAAAACCCCTTTTATTATCTTTTCCGCTTCGTCTTTTCATCCCAAACAGGCCAAACTCCCTACTCTTTCTATCATAGAATATTCCCCATTTAGCACTAAATTTAGTACTAAATCTAGTATTAAATTAGACTCTATCCTTGCTCAAAAATTCCTTAAAAATACTACCCTTTTTCCCGCCCCCACCACAACCAGCCCACCGCCCGTCATTGACAAAACACCCAGCCAGCCCTACTATTTCGATATGGACAACAAAAACCCAAACAAGCACCTATACATGGATGCCCAAAAATACAGCGAACTTGTCAATATAGCCCACAACTCCTATATCCAGAGCCGGCTACACGGACAAAAGGAAAGCCATATTGCTGACCTTGCCGTAGAAACTGCTTCGTTTTTTGAAGCTTTCTATCACATTATGGACGCATACGGCGACGTTACTAGAACCCCAACTTTCAATGTCAAGGTTGAAAAGGGTAGCGAATTTAATACGTACTGGGATGAAGTTATGAAAAAACCGAAGGCTCAGGCAGCTGAGGAAAAGAAAACAAAGAAGGAAAAAAAAGACAAATGAAAAAACTACTAAACAAAATTAGAACCAACCGCTTCATAAAAAAGCACGTTGGTAAATCTATGTACTGGGATTAAGGAAAAGGGAAATGACAACAATAATTACATTTGGACTAGGGATGCTAGCGGGCATTGTTTTTGTCGGCATCGTACTCAACCTAACGATTCTAAAACAGGATAAGTGGAAGTAATGACACACATGATTTCGGTAGGGACGCACGAACTGTTACTAGAACTCTTTGAGGAAAAAATAGACTTAGAAACATTTAAGACTCTTTCTAATCTACCCTCAGAAGAACTCAACGCAATCATAGAACTAATAACAGAAACAGGTTGTTAAATATGTTGTTAAGAGAAGCCGTGGGCGAAAATTTAAAGGCTGAAAGAATCTCTCAGGACAGAGGTCAAAAAGATGTCTCTACACTTGCGTTTATGTCTATGAGTTATCTATCAGAGGTTGAGCGTGGGATGAAAGAGATGTCCTCAGAGATTCTTGAAAATGTTTGCCACTCTTTAAACATCACCGTTCCAGAGCTACTCACCAGAGTTGCATCGGATATGGAACTCTTCGACAGGGTTGAAGCAAGTCTTAGTTATGTCTGATACTAGGTAGATTATGGGCATCCTATGGGACATTAATGTTGAGCGCCCAGATTTTCCGCAACTAACCACAAACCTTGAAGCAGACTTGGTCGTTGTTGGTCTTGGTGGTTCTGGTTTGACTGCGCTGTTGCACGCTTCCCAGCGCGGATTAAATGTCATTGGTATTGACGCAGATCGAATTGCAGCCGGAGCTGCTGGTCGTAACGGTGGTTTATTACTTGCTGGAATTGCAGACTTTCATCACAACGTTCGCAAAGATTTTGGAGTCGATCGCGCCAAGGCTCTTTATCAACATACCTTGGATGAAATGGATCGAATCGAGGCGACTACGCCAGATGCGGTTTCTCGTATCGGCGCACTACGCATTGGCGATGATTCAGAGGAACTCGTCGACATTTACTCACATCGCGATACGTTGATTGCAGATGGATTTCCAGTTGAAGACTATGACGCAGAACAAGGTATTGGAATTTTGATTCCAACTGATGGGACTTTTCATCCAGCAAAGCGGGCTGTGCAGTTAGCAAAACTTTCCCAAACTGCTGGCGCCCAGATTTTTACGCACTCACCAGCCATAAAGAT
>Ga0181346_1000483_pt1 | contig 17357 bp, 25 predicted proteins | sample Su13VDMM15DN_FD_130100 | JGI IMG/M metagenome (GOLD analysis project Ga0181346, IMG submission 130100) | Freshwater viral communities from Lake Michigan, USA - Su13.VD.MM15.D.N | ecosystem: Environmental > Aquatic > Freshwater > Lake | place: USA: Michigan | collected 2013-07-15 | reverse complement strand
ATGCGTCTCATTTAGTGAAGAAATAGATGCTAATTCTTTTTGCCTAGCGCGGATTATCTCGCGATGACTATAAAAAACTAATGAAAATTTAATACCGGTTAAATCCCTAGTATTCCAATGGGTCTGTTTAGTGCCATCAAATAGAATCGGTTGTAAATATGCGTTGGCATTTGCTTCCTCTATCATCAACGTGCACCCAGTGTATGCCCCAAATGACACAATAATTAAATCGCCGTGATTGCTTCTATCCCTATGGGGGTCGCATGTATTATTTCGATTCATATATACGCTTGTAAATGTATGCCCCACGGGGTCGCATATCAAATGTGCTACGCGCATAATTTCATCATGAATTAGGGGGTGCTTTTTTGACATACGCGATAGATTGATTTTTCGCTTAGTAAAATGAAATGCTAAACCCCATGCACACGCCCTATGTCTTTCGGCAAATTTGCTTCTTCCTAAACAGTTAGGTGCCTTTAGCGGTAGTGTGATTTTTTCTAACATATCATACAATTTAGTAAATTCCTCGGCGGGGACGGGTGGTAATAGGGTGAATTTAGGTTCTGTCTTAGGTTCGGTCATTCTATACTTGTTCATAATAGAATTATTTGTTTTTTACATATCCTATAGTGGTTGCTATATTAGTCTGTCCCATAGCGGTTGCAGTATCGGTTAAATCTTTTAAATCAATATTGCCAAACTTATGAGTTAGAAAAATGTGGCGTAGCATGCTTGTGCTAATATTTTTGCCAAATATGCTATTCAGGCGGTGGGTCAATTCCGACGCTTGTAATGGATTTCCACGATTGTTGAATAGCAAAAAGTCACTTCCACTTATGGCAATCCATTTTTTCAGGATTTTCATCAGGGGGGGGTCTATCCCAATCGTCTGCGCGCCCATTTTTTTCACGGTCTTAAAGTGATTAAATACAAATACCTTTTTCTTCAGGTCTAAGTAATTATCCTCCTTCTCGTCATAGTTCCTAACTTTCATAATCCAATCACTACTTCTGCGCGGTTCATGATAAATCCCCGTAGTCAGTGCTAAAATAATGAAATTCTGGATATTCTGTAAATCTGCCATCGTAGGATTTTCCTTTTTAATTAATGGTTTTGCTTCGGTGGCATATTTCTTTAATACTGCTTCTACTTCCGTGTAGGGCAACATATCAACAAACTTACCATCCATTTTCTGCCCTAATTGATCTTCCGCGTATTGCTTCTGGTCTTTCATCATTAAAGAATTATAGTCAGTATCGCCGGTCAATACCACTAATGCTGCTAATATTGTCTTACGCTTACTAAAGGGTGTATCCTGCAAGTGCTTAATTATTTTTTCGCTATTCTTGAAATCATCTAGATCCATGTCCTTTTTATCAGGATATACGGCGCGATAAAGCGATGATAGAATAGATTTGTATGTCTTAACAGATGATGGTGACAGGTTGGGGCGATTGGCAATAATCGTTTCTTCTAAAGTAGGCATTGTATAGTATTGTTTAATAAATCTTTTTGGATTTTTTAAACAACTAGAATTTTAAATATAGTCATCGTCATTATTTTTTTTTGTTATTAAAAAATATTCCATTAATTCCTCTCCATATTTTGGTAGCATTTTATCTTCAAACTCGTATCCAAATGTGGCGCTTATTGCCATGTATCTTTTTTCAACTTCATAATTCGTGTCCCAATATGGATTCACATCTTGCCATTTGCGTTTAGCATGTGGATTATTTCCCATTTTTCTACCCATTTTTCTAACAACATTTTCTAAATAATAATCAGTTGCCTTTTTACCTTCTAATTCAATCCATTTACCATTTTCTTTATAAAACAACTTGAATCGCGAACCTAATTGTTTATTTGATATTCTAATTGGGATTGCTTCGCGATTTAATAATTCAATATATGAAATTGCTATTTCTTTCCATGAATTTAATCCGCCTTCAATTACACGGTCAAAATCATTTACTGTATAAAAATCTCCTATTCCATTAATCCACTCATTGGCATTATCAGGGGCGCCTTTACAATCGTCAGTCAAATACTCAATGATTCTTTTTTTACTATAAATTGTTTTCGGTTCAATTACAACCGCCTTATTCTGTTCCGTTCTCTTAAATTCCTCAATTATCACATCGCGGCATCCCTTCCGGTGTTTAGATAACCCACTCGCGTGCGAATACTCATTTCCACAAATACAAAGATGCTTCCTGTCCGTCATTTATATTATTACTAAAGATATTGTCTTCGTGTCCTTTTCAAAAACAATGAAATTCTGCCATTTCAAAGAAAATCATATTATAATAGTAATTAGGCGGATCAAATAGCGCTATTAGGGTTATCAAATAGCGCTATTGAGGTTATATCAATTAGAATCAATTAGGTCTCATCAGTTCTCATCATTTGGGTCATTGGGCGTTGGGGTGTTATTGATGATTTGAGAAAGGTAAAAATATTTTGAATTTGGATGTAGGTTATCCTTTTTATCCTTTTTATCCTCATTGGATAATAATGATAACTTTGATAACCTACATCCAAAATCGTCTTTTCAAATAGGTTCTTCCAAACATCATAAACGCCCAAACGCCTTCTCACCCAAATGATGAGTGATGATGAGAATTAGAGTGTCAAATAGTAAAAAAAACATACATTTTCTTATTATTTCTTAGTTTCCATATATTTGGCATGACGATTGCCATCTATGTGCCTCGCATAATTTGCTTTTGATACCACTTGTCCGCATTCACAAATCTTATCTGTGTCTGCTATTTGAATCGGTTCTTTAGGTTTTTCTTCTATATTTACCGCTTCTAATTGCTTGGCATGTTTTGCTGTATTTTTATGCCTTGCCATATGACACCTCATAATAGATAATCCGCAATCACATATTACGGGTTCGTCCTTGGTTTTTTGATAAGTAAATAACTTAACGCATTTCTCCATGGCGGCATATGCCTTTTCTCTATTTTCGCCTTTCCACTTACCTGAATCTATTTCTTGTTTTATTTCGCGCCATCTTTTATAATATGGCATTTGTTCCGGCAATATACGGATTTTATGTTCGTTGGCGTTTTCATCGGTGTATGAGATTCTGATTTTTTCCATGGGGTATAATATTACTAAAGATATCGTTTTCGTGTCATTTTCAAATGAATTGTTTTTTTGAATCAATTTTTCGGGGGCGCGGAGCGCCCTATTCTAACCAAATTATATCGCGAGGTAGTCCAAGTTTGTAGCAATAATAGAAACAGTCAAAATTACATTTATTTTGTAGTTCATTGCCATTTTTTACAAATTGTATTCTCTTAGGCGGTATAATAATTTGTAGTCCCTGATTTTTATAATTTTCTCTGACATATTGAGTATTGATTTTGCTACTTGGCAATATCAAAATGAATGGTTTTTCTAATTCTTTCAATCTTTTTAATACTTCTTTTATCTTAGAAAATGGCGGATTGCTTACCACAATGTCTCCTTTATTGCTTTCAAAGAAATCACTATCATCATGTATAACATCAAATCCTAATTCTGTTAAATAAGTCCCGCTTTTACCATCGCCATAGAATGCCTCCCATATTTTCTTATCTTTTGGTATTAAATGTTTTATATTATCCCACGCATACTTAGGCGTCATATAATCGTCGTGTTCTATAAATGTTTTATTATGAAATCCCGCCATTGTATAACTGTTTTGTATATTTTTATCCTTGAATTATCGCCGCCAAATTTCATTCAATTTTCGGGGGCGCCACGAATGTAGTCACAAAAACATATTCCACGAAACTTAACCATCGGTGTATATTTCTTCTACATTGAGGACATTTATGATTATCACTGTGTGTTAATTTTAAAATACACCCGACGCATAATTTATGACAGCATCTAGCATTAGAATTCCAATCTAATGGCGAATAGCACGATTGCGTCTCATAACAAATCGGGCATTCTGTAGGTTCGGCATCGGGCGCATCGGGGTCTCCTATCCAACCATCTACGCAATCTTTTGGCAAAACATCATTACTGTCATCATATTCTTCTTCCTCACTATCTTCTTCTTCACTATCAGATTCCATATTTGATAATAATACACCGCTGTCCTCGTCATATATTTCTTCTAAAAACATTAACAGACACATAACCGTTGAGGTATAATGTTTTGTGTCATCAGTATCTCTCATTTGTTTTAATACAATCCAAAACTCCTTTTGCCTACCATCTAAATCGTTGTCTCCACTGTCAAACCAAGTTTCAATAAGTTCGCCATGGTCTATTTCTCGTCTAACATCGGCGACGAAATCAAATAAGTGATTTTCCATAATATCAATCCAGTTGTATTGAGCGTTCATTTTATAATGTTCTGTATATTTTTGTCTCTCCATCATCGGGCGGGGATTCGCATCAATTTTTTCACCCCATCAATTTTTGGAGTTCCTATTTCTTTCAATTAACACCGAATTTTCGCATAAATGCCTGATGATTTGCCTCTAATGAGGTAGAATCTCCCCATAGCAAAAATCTCGCTAATGCACCGGCGCTATATGGATTACTCCAATTTTCATTTACCTTATGCCTTGCTAAATACGCTTCTCGCTTTTTCTTATCACCATGGTCTATGTAGGTTTTTCCATTAGCAGCGCCAAAATGTATAGTCTTGCCATTTGAGAATGTTACCATGAATCTCTTTCCTATCCTTGTAGATTTTTGTATTTTCATTATATTAGTTAATTAGATAAAATAGCGCTAATCCAATAGCGCTATTGGATCACTTAGTCAATTAGACACATATTGAGTTCTTTAATGGCGCATTTCCATAGGTAATTTTTTGCCATACTCTTTCTGGCATATTCGCGATGCTTATCGCCGTTTTCTTCTCTCCATTTATACACACTTGATAAGGCAACTTCTCTATTATTTTCTCTCCATTTTTTAGCGGCGCGTAGTTGGGCGGGGGTAGATGGCATTCTTTTAGATATAATTACTAAATACATTTAAATACTTTCAAATTGTATTGTTATGAAAAAAAACCCCCTTGTATGTTTGTATATAAAATTTAATAATCACAGTGTCGGCAAGTAAAGAATGTAGCGTGATTTGCTGGATTATATTCAAGATTTCCTAATTTATCATAAGTCTCTTCTCCAATGGATTTATACCATTGATTGATGACAACATAGGTGTCCTCCATAACTCTCTCCATGTATTGATCGTCTAAGTTCATTGTTCTTTTGATATGTTCTCTATTTGGATGAATGATATTTCGCATGAATGACATAGCACTCCAATCAAACATAGGATATTTTCTCATAATTTTGGCAAAATCTTCAAAGAATGCCTTATCAATTATTGGTCGTAGCGGGATAGTAATTGTCATAACTATTCCTTTGGCATCTTCGCTACAACCCATTCTCAATAGAGGAAAATGTATTTCGCCGTTTTCTAATCCACACTCGCCTCTGTGTTTTCTGGGTAGAAATACGGGCGCTGGTATGGGCGTTGGCGCGCTACTCTTGATAATAATTAAATCTTGTTCATCTTGTAAATCTTCTACCTTTGGCACAATAGGATGAAATTTCTCATTAGACTTTCTATGTCCTGTCTTACCGCATGCTGAGCATACGCAAACTTTCTTTGATTTGGTGATAGTGGTGGTATTCATTGTAACTGATTGTATATTGTTTTGTCTTTCTGGCATCGGGCAAGAATTCGCATCAATTTTTTTGGCAGATTCTGATTTGATACAACCGCACATTTTGTTTTTAGGATTTGTAATATCAAGATGTTCGCACATTAGCATATCTGGTAATGTAACGCCGCATTTTTTACATACGATTCCTCTTACGATTGTCGTATATATATTGTATTTCTCTGATTGGATAGTGGATGACATTGTAGTAACTGTTCTGTATATTTTTGTCTCTCACTCACTGGATGGACTTTCGCATCAATTTTTTCACCCCATCAATTTTTTGACGCCTCCGAAAAACTATATTTCATATTGTATATATGAAATCTAATACTGCCGATTCAATCAAAAAGCGATCTAAATCAAATGATGTATTCTATACGCCGATTACTCTTGTTAGACAACATTATAATATAATTAGCGAATACATTAGCGCTAATGATGTTATATTAGACCCTTTTTTTGGTAGTGGCAATTATTACAATACTGCCATGGAGATGTTCCCTAACAACACTCACAAATATACTGAAATTGCCATGGGTTTAGATTTTTTTGACTATGCCGAAAAAACCGATATAATTATTTCAAATCCGCCGTATTCTATTTTAGACAAAGTCCTAAAAAAATCTATTGAATTAAAACCGCACACTATTAGTTATTTGATTGGTATGCACAATTTGACTGCTAAGCGAATTGAATTAATGAATAATGCCGGATACTATTTGTCAAAAATAAGCATGATGAAAGTATGGGAGTGGTTTGGTATGTCTTTTATAGTTGTTTTTACGAATAAAGTAAAAAAAAACTGTATGGATTTTGATAGGACTGTGTATAGATAATTTTAATATACTAATTTGACTAATTGTTCTCCAAAATACATATTATCATAAACTATTTTCCACCATCTAATTAAATGTTCGCTGCTACGCATCTGTTCTTCTAATTCGGTTTTGACACCGCGATATGAATCTATTCGGACATATCCCATGGCGGCATACATTTTTCTAAGATTTTCATCACGACCGTCAAATAAAACAGACATATTATGAATTGAATACTCTTTCACTTCATCTATGACCGCATCATATAATTTCTTGCCAATACCTTGACCTCTAAATTTTTCATCTACCATCCAGTAATCTATCTCGCAACTCATACACCTGCTTCTATTTCCCCATAATCCTGTGGGACTAAATATGATGAATCCTATAATTTTTTCGCGTTTTCCTATAATTTGTTTTGCTAATATGATTTTCCTAACACCATTATCATTTAGAATATTCGCGGGTTTAAATACTCCGACAATCGCGTTATAGTAAAATTTATTTCGCTTTGCTAATGATTTAATACGAAAGTTAGTCATTTTCGTATCAAAATTGCCAGTTTTGGCATTTCTTTTGTATTCCTCAATAATAATTTTTGACATTGTAGTAAGTGTTCTGTATATTTTTATCCCTGATTCGTCATTTCAAAATCCCCATCAATTTTTTTGCTCCATGGTTCTCGCCCACTGATAGTTAGTTATTTTGCGCCTAATTTCAGTTAGTATTAATTCGTTCATTTCTCTATCTAATCTATCTACGAAATTTTGATCTATTTGTCTGATGTATTGCTGATGATGCGCTGTTCTAAAATGCCGGCATTTATTAGAATTCGTATATTTTTTTCCACAAATACAATCCATGCTACTATACATATCAGAAACTATAAAAATCCTATCCACCATATCCATTTCAATATATGTCCTAATCCATAGTGACTTAGCAATAGGCGTATTACCATCATAGCGTCTAATGACATAATAGTGGTAATGGCACTTACTACGGCGCGCGACGCATTAATTGTTTTTAGAAATTTTCCCACTAAATAATCCCAAATACGATCATATACCCAATCTGCGCCCGACTCAATTAGTTTAAAATCTTTCGTTCTACCCAATCGCATACTGAATGCTTGACAATAGACCACATACCTTTTTTCTTAATCTGTCCGTTTTCCCATAGATACATAATGTTTGCCTCTAAAGTCTTTAATTCATCCGGTTTAATTCCGGCATATAAGCGTGAATATACGCGATATACAATATCTCGTTTGTCTATTTTGATTTTTTCTTTTTTATTATCAATAGCATGTTCCAACATCACGCATATCATTTTCAGTAGTTCCATATTTCCGCGATAGTCCTGCATATTTGGTATTTCGCCTACTTTACAAATTACCTTATCAACTAATTTGTTTATTCGCGCGTCCCGCGCTAGTCCATTTTTTGGCATGATATATGCGAAGTTTCCAGACATTATTATTATCTAACGATAGATATTTATTATGCGCTGCCGATTTTTGTTATAACAACATCACATGAAATCGTATCCATAGTTACTGCGGCATGATTAGCACCATAGAATGGATACATTGTTGTAGCGGCGGTTAAATTAAAACACCCGCTTAATACACGCTGTTCGGTGTCACTACCAGCGGCATCTGCTGCGTCCGTTTTATGAAAGTAGCATGTCAAATTAGGTAATGACGCTATAATTGTTGCTTCAGTAGATCCTGATGTTAAAGCGCTACTATTACTTATTCCCAATCTTAAATCAGTCATAGCAAATGCCGATGAGTCCTCAAAATTAATACCAATCCAAAACATATATGTGCCCGCGGTTAGCGCTATTCCGCCCGAAGAATTATATGGCGCAATAGACACCATAAGATATTTAAAACTTCCAGATGGGACAGCACCATAAGATGCGCTTGTTTGTATTGTTCCGCCCAAATAAGTTGTAACAGGCGTTATAGATGCCAAACTAAAACTTGATTGCGATGCGTATGTGCCAATAATAAACGGTTTTGTTAATGTGCCATTGGGGACTATAAAATCTGCCGATGTGCTTCCTAATTGAGTATTATCTAAGAAAGTTGCCTGTCCCGTAACCGTCGTCACGCCGGTCAAATTTCCTATATTTGTGTTTCTTACATTTGTTGCACCCCCATTTATATTTATAGTTCCATTAATATTAACTATGGGTAATGATGCCGACTCGTTTCCTATAGTTGTAGTTGCGCCGCCAGTTATATTAATATCATGCGTATTTGTAAAAGTGTTAGTTGCTGTAAAAGCGTTTGCGGATGCTAATTTGGCATATCCAGTTGCCGCTGTTGTAATTGCGCCATCCACATAGGTTTTTGTGGTTAGTTGAGCGGAGGTAGTCGGCGTCACTGTAGAAGTTGGTAAGAAACTATTGAAAGTGTTTGTATTTGTGAAAGCGTTAGCGGTTCCTAAGATGCTACTTGATGTTATTGCGCTATCCACATAGGTTTTTGTAGTTAATTGCGTGGCGGTAGTTGGCGTCACTGTAGAAGTTGGTAAGAAACTATTGAAAGTGTTTGTATTTGTGAAAGCGTTAGCGGTTCCTAAAATACTACTTGATGTTATTGCACCATCTACATAGGTTTTTGTGGTTAGTTCTGTGCCAGTAGTCGGCGTCACTGTAGAAGTTGGCAAATTAGTATCAAAACTATTAAATCCTGTAAATGCGTTTGTTCCGCCTATTGTCACAGACCCCACACTCAAACTATCCACATATGTTTTATTACATAGATGATCCCCAGATGTAGGCGCAACCGCGCATGATGGGATTTTTGTAAATGTTGTAATAGCATTATGGGTTGCCGTTTGAGTAGTTGATACGCTACTACCAATTATAATAGGCGAATTTCCACTTGCGATAGTTGAAATATATGTTGTCGCGGTAGAGGCGGGTATAATGTAAATATCATTTCCAGATTGAAGTAGTATATCTTTGGCAGCAGCGGTATTTAATTGTAAGTTTTCATATGATTCAATGTAATTCGGTCCTCCATTAGAAGCATGTAAATACAGTTGTCCGTTTCCTACGCCTCCATTATCTTGAATAATTACAGTATTCCCTATTCCACTCTTTTGAAAATAATAGTTGTTTTCACAAAATGCCGTCCAAAATGCCGCGGCAGAAAAACTAAGACTCGCTGTAGTCGTAAATGCCATATTTTCCGCATCAAAAAACATAAAAGTTCCATTCTGTAATTGAATTGAATGAGTGCTTACGCTATTTGGTTTAATATTACCACTAATATATGTGTTGGCATTAGTGAAAGATTTTTCACCCGTAGCAGTTTGAGTAGAAGTTAAATCCATGAATCCGCTTGTAGCAGCAGTTACAAAAGCAGTAGTGGCAATATTAGTTGTATTATTTAATGGCGGCATTGTAGGCGCAGTCCCGCTTACATTAATTTGAATTGTATCACATACAATATTTGAAACGGTAGATGAATCGGCGTTAATTGTATTAAGTCCATCTAAAGTAGGTTCAAATCCGTAGTTGCTTTCACTCATTTACTATATTATATGGATATATTTTATACATACAATATGCCTAATGGATCAACTTAGCATTCATCAAATTGTAAATAAACCACATATTTGGTTACGCCGTTGATAGTTGCGTCATTGGCAGCGTTAAATACTCCGCCAGTTGAGTTAATAAGAGTTGCTAATTGGACTGAATCAACTCCTAATAAATTATCTAAATACATTGCCGGATTATCCTGATGTGCGGCACTTAGTCTAGATGCGGTTGGCGTGGCGGCATTGATTATTACTTCCACATTTAGATTTCCAAAAAATGGTTTAGGTTGCGCCTGATGGTAAATAGAATATCCTTTTTTAAAATCCACACTAAGAGAATAAAGCGGATATGGAGTAGTGGCAGCAATAATACATAATGTTGATGTAGCAGCGAGTCCCGCCTCCATGCGATATGAGAATGACACTTTGTATGGGCGTTCTAATAATTTAATATCCTTGACTATCTGTTTTAAATCCAAGTTAAATGTAGGATTGAATTGCGTCCCACTAAATGATGTTGTATTAAAAATATCGCATACAACACTAAATGATGTTTTTGACGATGCTTTATTATTTAAAATATCCGGTCTGTATTGTCCTACTTGCATTGATTTCTATAATACTAGAATAGAAATAAATAATTCATTAGTCCTAATGATTAAATAATGATTAGGCAAAATTAACACCTAATTGTGCCGCTTCGGGTTTTGCCGCCTCAATACCTGATTTAACTGCGCCAACTATATTCTCCGTTTTCTGAACTATGTCGCCTCCCTTTCTAGCACCTTTTCTAATTCCCAAAGCGGTCTTACCGCCAATCTTCGCTAAAGCACCACCTGCCATTAAAGGGACAGCAAATTCGGGTGCAACTGCCAACGCTAACGGCGCTAATTTCTGCGCTACACCGCCGACTTTTGAAAGTGTATTACCGAATTTTCTAAGTCCAACATCTGCTGCGCCTCCCTTAGAAAAGAATTTTTTAGTATCGCTTCCTAGTTTTTGAAAGAATTTTTTTGCTCCACTCATTCGTTTATATAACTTATTCAACGACAATTATTTCGTCCCAGTTATAGAAAATTCGCTGTGATGCCGTGTTGATATAGAAAAAATCATGTGCCTTCTTGAATAGAATTTTTTGAATATCTGTAAATACATCAGGCGGTAGTTCAAGTATTTCATCAAATATATTGGCGGTTTCATTCTTATTTACTTTAAATACAAACATATCGGTTAAACCCTGCCTCACCTGCCGCGGTATGCTTTTAAATGTTTGACAACATAACCAAATACTTAGGGCGGCATGGCGCCTGTTATTAACCATATGTAATAGTAATTTTTCACTATCACCCTTTAGGTTTTTCTGCACATCATCTAAGACGATAAGTGTTCTAAATCCTTCGCTCGCGTTTGCCTCTGCTATTTGATATGCCTCCTGTAAATTTTCAATATTAAGTTCATCGTATATTTGTTCTTCGGGCAATACCGACCAGAAATCATTTTTAATAGATGCCCTGCTATTTGGAGGACAGAATAAGATGATCGTGTGATATACCTTTTTAAATAGGGCGGGGGTTTGTAAGAGCGACACTAATAGCGTGGATTTGCCACTACCTGCCTTTCCTAAGAATAGTGTAAAGTTATGCCTATTCATTAATTTCGTAATTTCGTAATCATCTAGTTTGTCATGTAGTTTGCCATCTACCAAGAATTTAGGTTTCTTTAGATTCGGTTCGGGGTTTGTCAGCAACTGTATTGGCATTGTTATTTGAATTAGCGCGAGATAATAGTTCGCGAAATTCATTAGCGCGCCTTTCATTCTCCGCTAAATCATTCTCTATGCGACGCGTTACAAGCGTAGTAGTGCCAGTTTTCTTTTTAAATTTTGAATATGCTACATTTGCTTTTGCGCGTAGTAGATATTTATTATTTGCGTAATAGTTTTTTTGATATTCATTTCTATCTTCTTTGTTTTTAAAAACCATTATAAAATATCATGATACATTTTCATAAGAATTTAATCGGTTAATTGTTAAGTTAAACAATTATCCTAAAATAATAGTGGTTAAACAACAAATTATTAAGTTAAATTGCTTAGAATATAAATAAAATTAATTTTATTGTTAAGTTAAACAAAATTTGCTATAGTTTCACTGTTTAAACTATAAAATATTAAGTTAATTGTTTAATCCAACAATAATACTCATCATTTTCATCAGTTTCTATTTATTTTAGGTGTTTGGGTGTTTGGGTGTTTATGATGATTTGAGAAAGGTTAAATTATTTTGAAAATGGATGTAGGTTATCCAAGTTATCAATGTTATCCTAGTATGATAAAAGGGATAATAATGATAACCTACATTTAAAATCCATTTATTAAACAAGGTTGCCAACTCATCGCCAACACCCTAACGCCCAATCGCCCAAATGATGAAAACGATGAGACCTATATGATCACTACTACATTTAGATGAATGCCGTGCATTGCTTACTCTCATAGTCAATAACCAACACTACATCCGAATAACCCCATGATTGACAATTAACGGCAGCAGTTAAGGTAGAACCCAAGTTAAGATTAAGGAACGGGGGACTAGCACGGGTATTGACACCCTGAAATAGGATACCCGATGATTTTTCTAAATCATATCCGTAAAAGGCAGATGAGGGGAAATCAAGGACAGATACGTTAGTAGTAGGCACAGCACCAGTAGGAGGCACTCTAACGACGACTGATGACGCTACTGTGGGAATAACCAAGCAATTTTCACTACCAGCAGCAACGGAAGCAATACCACCAACGGAAGAATACATGAATCTATCAACAACCGTGCCGAATGATTTGGGAATAGATCCGCCTAATGCTTGTATCAAATAACAATACCCCTCTGCAGGGCGCTGATTATCATTAATTGGGTAATTAGGATAGAATGACCCTCCTACCTGTAATTGACGCAAGTTAGTACCAATATTAATAGCATCATAGGCACCATTAGGACTAACGGCAGAAATATTTATGCCGAACTGATGATAGACGGATTTAACGGAACTATTTCTAATTTGAAGTAATAACTGTTGCGCGCCCGAACTACCGTTGCCGATAGTCACGGCAGAGTTAGTGTAGGTAGAAGATTTGATAAACCATTTGCCATCCTGAAGGGTTTGCCTAAGCATAGCAGCGGCAGAATCGCCGACATCTATGTATTTCATGTTGAGGCGGAAATCAGATAGGACAACGGAACTGAAGGTAGGAGATGTAGTGAATGCCGAACAATCGCCGGTAACAATCGGGCATAATGCGGCAGTAGTCATGACAAGTTGTAAATTATTTACCGAACCAATGGGGAAAAACTTATCGGTTGAGAGACCAATAACCGAAATAAGGGGAATACAGAAACTCAATTTGTATGTGGTAGATGCGCCGGTAAAGGGAATATCAATACCATTTGCCGAGTTATTATCAGCGCCCATAGCAATACTAATACCGCCAAAACGCTCAGATTGACTAACGGTATTTTGTAGGAGGAAATGCTGTAAGAGACCATACTGATTAATCGTTTCAATAGGGGTATTGTTGCTATATAATTGTAGGGCATCAAAGAATGACGCAGCGGATGACAACAACTTAGCACGACCAGTAACAACGGCAGCGGTGGCAGTTGTGGTATAGACCAAAGAGAAAGACAATGTGGTATTCATAGTATCCATGAAAACGGAATCAGACATACCGGATGGGATAGTAAATGACACATTTTGACTAGTAAATGCCGCCTGTGCTACAGCGCTCGTAGCAGTGAATGCCAAAAATGTATTAGGCGCAGTGACGGTAGTAATACCATCAGGGGCAACATTTACACTATAGGCACGGGCACTATCAGACAAAGACGGGGGCAAATCATATTTGAGGGCATTAGGAAGACCCATAGCAGACGAAGGAAAGGCATTAGAAGACATTGTGTATTATAATATAACAAACCATGTTTATTGTGCTTTTCGTAAAACATTGCTAAAGGACGGGGCAGTATTCTTAGGTTCTTCTAAATATTCAATATCAATCTGAAAACTCATAAACCAATCCACATTATTGAAATTAATTAGTTGATTTTGCTCATCGGTGACGCGAATATTAAATTGGGTAATATTCTTATCCTCAATCAAATATCGCGATACAGTTTGATTCACATAATTGATTACGGCATTTTGACCCGCATTATTTTGTAGGCAGAGAAATACATCGCTACTACCATCGGCGCTATTAAAGTTGCCAGTTTTGAAATAAGACGACCTAAAGTTTAAGCGCGGAATAGGTAGAAAATTCACTACAAAAGGGAATGTAAGCGTTAGACTTGCGCTAGTTAAGGCGGACGATCCTAATCCCATTATGGTGTTTATAGTTGATAGCGCCGAATCAGCATTGATAGTAAAATCAGTAGTAGTATGTGTCATAGTAATTCGCGATGTAATAGCGCTATATGTCATAGCATATCCAGCGGGTATTTGTGATAGCACCTGTGTCATGAAATTAGTCACATTATAATTACCGCGCGTTATTGTGTATGACACGCCGTCTAAAACAAATACATCATTGGTATATCTCACAATATACATTGAATTACATACCTCGGCGTGCAGAACCGATAAATAAGCATTTTGAATATTTGTATTATGAAAACTCAAGTCGGGCAATTGAACTGTAACATCACTTTTGTAAGTAGTATTAGTGGCATTAGCGCTACTTATATTAAATATTCGCGATTTCGTCCGTATCATTTGTAATATCATTAGAAGATTTTTCAACCTCCAATATCGTTGTCATGGTTTCAAAAATGGTAGTCCCATTTGCTAAACCATCACCACAGTTTATAGTCACGCAAGTAGGATGCGCCCCTCCATTTTCTGTTATTTCTAATGGCGTTATTTTGCCATTCCACTCGCTTATGTCATAAAACATATTTTGTTTAGACACGGGGGTTGCCTCGCCAATAGGATCGTGTATTTCCATGGGTTTGAAATACTCAAGCGATTGCGCCAATATGTCATTTTGCTCTATTTGCTCCTGTAGCACATCCTCCGCCATTTCAGGTTTATTGTATTTGGCGCTCGCTACTAAAAGTGCCATATCCTCCGGCAATCCAATTTTCATTAGATTCTTGATTTCGTGTTTTATTTGAGAGTCGGTCATCTATACATATTCCAAATACATTTTTCTATATTTTTAAACAACCTGTTTATCAAAAACCATAGATTTTTATATCTAGGATATTTATAGATGAACCCTCCTAAAGAAGACAACGAAGTATCAATTCAATTATCTAAAAAACCCATGAATGAAAAAGCGTTAGCAGGTTTAGCAGCAGGTCGCGCTAAACTACAAGAATTGAATAAGGCAAAGGCAGATGCTAAGACCGTTATGCTACGCGAAGCAATAGCAAAAAAAGCAACTAAATCGGCAGAACGGGATGCTAAACTATTGAAAGAGATTGATTTAGCAATGGCAGAACTAAGCGAAGGTGAAGAAGAAGCGCCGCCTACCCCGCCTATTGTCGTCCCTAAAGCAAAACCATCCCGTGTAGTGGTTGTGCAAAAAAAAGTAGTAGAAAAAGTCAAAGCAGACGAACCCCCAGAACCAATAGTTGTTAAAAAACCAAAGAAGAAGGTAGTCAGATATGTAGAAGAATCAAGTAGTGAAGAAGAAGAAATCGTTTATGTAAAACGCGAAAAGAAGACTAAAGCGCCAGCATATAAAGCGCCGCCGCAGCAACAAATAATGTTTTATTAGATTATAGCATGCCACCGAAGAAGGTTAAGAAACCCAAGCAAAAACCTAAACAGAAGCAGAAGCAGAAGCAAATAGTTAAACAGAATGTAAAAGTCACCGTCCAAAGTAGTGGGGGTAGTGGCGGGGGCGGGATGCCATCATATATACCCCAGCAATATAGCGATAATAGAACAATAGGACTATTGGATGAAATCAGTAAGGCGATTCGCAGTATGCCCGTGTCTAGTCGTGCTCCGGCATTATATTCAAATACTCCCGCGAATGATAGTGCCACGGTGAATAATGTATTTCGCGCTCCTATTAATACAAATAAACCGGTTGAATTAGGATTAAATAATGAGCGCCCAATAGCAAGAAAAAAATCTAAACCCGAAAGGGTAGAAGTAGAATCGTCAAGTGGTAGTGAAGGATATGCCTCAAGTGGCGCTGAATTTAGTCCATCAGAAAATTTAGGATTTGGATTTCCATCAACTCAATATACCAAAACGCCATATGGTAAAACCGTGTATAAATTCGGCGAATCAGTAGAACCATCATTAGCATCAGTAGCAATGGGTGGCGGTCAAAAAGAAGAACCGGCATTCTCCGGATTTAGTGTTTATGGCGGTGGTAGTCGCATGTAGATGCGGGTTTTGACACGCTGCACAATGATACGAGTATTTAGTAATCATATCATTCAATTAGGCAAAATTTGCCGCCGCCTTTCTATCGGCGCGCAAGCGCGCCATATTGCCTTTAACCCTTTCATTACGCAATACTTTGTCAAATTCCGCCTTAGACATTTCGCTATCTAAACGCCGTTCAATAGCAGATGCCGCGCGTGGGTCTATTCCATCCCTGACTGTATGCCAATCTCTTATATGGTCTGGTTTTGTATCTCCGAAAAATGATGTATGTCCATAGTGCTCTTGCCATTTTTCTCTAAAATCGTTATATGGTCCCAACCATGTTAATGGGCGTCCTTTAGGTGGTGGCATCTTTATATCTTATGGTGCTAAATTATTCCGCCGGCAATATGCCTATTGTGTTTAAATCTCTAATCAATGAATCTTGACTTTCTGGTATATTATTTCTATTTATCCAATCTAAGAATCTTTTAAAGCAACCGCCCATGATTATTATATCATAATATGATATAATGGTCTATACCTATAAAAACAGATTTAATAAAAAATATGGATTCCCGAAAGATGAACCCCATAGTATAGCAGAAATATCAAAAATCACGGGATATAGAAAGTCCGGATTAGATACCATATTTTCTAAAGGAGTAGGGGCGTATAAAACGAATAGGTCAGTGGTGCGCCCTACTGTTAAATCGCCGGAGCAATGGGCGCAAGCGCGTGTATATAGCGCCGTTATGGGTGGGTTGGCAGCGCGGGTGGATGCGTCTCATTTAGTGAAGAAATAGATGCTAATTCTTTTTGCCTAGCGCGGATTATCTCGCGATGACTATAAAAAACTAATGAAAATTTAATACCGGTTAAATCCCTAGTATTCCAATGGGT
>Ga0181346_1000482_pt1 | contig 17405 bp, 13 predicted proteins | sample Su13VDMM15DN_FD_130100 | JGI IMG/M metagenome (GOLD analysis project Ga0181346, IMG submission 130100) | Freshwater viral communities from Lake Michigan, USA - Su13.VD.MM15.D.N | ecosystem: Environmental > Aquatic > Freshwater > Lake | place: USA: Michigan | collected 2013-07-15 | reverse complement strand
TATAGAAGAGGCAAACAAGGAAATACAAAGATTTAAAGAAGAAGAAAAATTGTTGGGAGAGGCTACTCGTGGGTTGACCGCAGCAGAACAACAACTTACAATAAATCTTAAACAACAAAATAATATATTTACTAACGTAAAAGAAATTCTTGAAGGACCAGTAACAACTGAACTTGTAAAACTTGCCAATGGATTGAAAAATTTAACGGACAGTATATACAAAACACAACAAAGATTTGGTGTATCATTTGACACCGCAGCATCATTGTATAAAGATACCCTGATTGCTTCGGTAAAGTCATTTGTCAGCACAGCAACAGGGAAAGGACCGTTTGTAAGTCAAGAAGAAATATTAGCAGCAGGACAATCATTCACGAAACAATTTGGTACGGTATTACAACCGGAAGAAATGAATCGTATCGCCAGAGAAGCAAAGGCACTGGGTGTTTCGTCCGATGTATATGTAAACGCAAAACGAGCGTTTCTCGGTACTGGTAATGAAGAAGCAACTCGTATGCGAGCTATGTCTGAGTTCGCAAAAAATGGATTATCCGCAGGACAAGCAATTCAATTTGCGGCAGACAATGCTGATTTATTAGCCGTTGCTGGTGAAAAATACTCGGAGTCACTTTTCCGCGCCGCTGCAGAATCCAAAAAGATTGGCGTTAATCTCCGTGATATAGAAAAATTTGCTAATAGTGTTGTTGGTGATTTTGAAGGATCGCTGGAGAATTTCGCTGAGTTGAGTGCATTAGGTGTTGAGATGGATTTCAACAAATTGGCGCAAGTCTCGGCAACAGGTACACCAGAAGAAATGCAAAACTTACTCAAAGAACAATTGAGTATGTCAGGTATTACCGGTGAAGAGTTACAAAGAAATCGTCAAGTACGATTAGCATTAACACAAACTACTGGATTGGACGAAGCAACCATATTACGATTATCTGGTGGTGCACAACAACCAGCGGAACAAACGCTCGATGATAAACAACTCGCCGCGGCAACAGAAACTAATACAATATTAGGTAGAATTGCAGAATTCCTTGGTGCTACTGGTGGAATTTTTAGTACCGTTGTTGGTATAGTCGGTAAAATAGCAGCGTTTGGTGGTGCAATATATCAATTTACATTATCGCAACAACTTAAGGGCGTTACAAATCAATTAGCAAACTTAACAAGTAGTGGCGCAGTTACGGGAGGTAAATTACCAGGTGGTGGATTACCTGGTATCGCATCCCCTGTAATACCACCAACCGCCGGCGGTGGTGGTGGTGCGTTGGGTAATGCTGCAGCGGGAGCTAGTAAATTTTCTGTTTCGTCAGTACTACAAGGAGCTGCCGCAATGTTAGTTGTAGCAGCATCGGTATATGTATTAGCGAAGGGATTACAACAATTTAGTACAGTTAATTTAGCTGATATGGGGAAAGCGGCCGCCGCATTGATTGTGTTGGCGGGAGGTGCATTTGCATTATCATTCATTGCACCGGAAGTATTTATAGGATCATTAGCAATTGCGGCTTTGGGAGCATCGATTATTCCTTTCGCAGCAGCGATCCGATTTATGGCGCCTGGATTACCGGCGCTTAGTCAATTTATCACTACATTATCACAATTAAAATTGGAACAGGTTGGTATATTAGCACTATTAGGGCCGGCATTATCAAGTATGGCCGTAGGATTGATTGCAGTGGGTGGCGCCGCACTTGTAGCGGCACCTGGACTTGCTATTCTTGGTGGATTACAAAAACTAGGAATGTTACCCACATTTAACGCACCGGCGGCAGGGAAGCCGGGGGGATCCACAACAACGGTTGATACAACTGCCACCACTACTAAAAGTCTGTTACCCGCATTTAACGCACCGGCGGCAGGAACTCCGGTGGGATCCACAATAACGGGTGATACAACTGCCATCACTACAAAAACAACAAACAGTATAGACACCCGTAAATTGGAAGCTAAATTGGATCAATTAATTAGTACTATGAAAACTATGAAAGTAGAAATGAATGGTTATGAAGTTGGTCATGTGTCATACACAGAAGCACGTACACCACTTAGAGTAAGATAATATGGCAAAAATTTTCAGTAAGATTGCAGAAAAAACTATAGGACTACAACAAGTATATAACGATTCTACCGTACAGTTAGAACCGTTGAATTATATACGAGATACTATAACTGATACCCCGATGTCGCTGGGAATTTTTGCAAATGATATTTTTCGAATTGAAAAAATATATAATTTATACGCAACATCAAATAGACAATCCGTAGAGTTTACTGCCAATAAATTACGAATTGTTCCCATTGTACGAAAAGCCAGAACTAGTACAATCTATGATGCGTTTCCTGCAAATGTTAATCCGTGGGGACAACAAACTGTTGCCAATCGACCTATTGCGGGAACTTTGATAGAAATAAAACCGAATAGTAAAGATGTAATGGATTCTAGTCGTATGTTGCAAAACTCCCAATCGTTACCAATTGTATCAGGACCCCGTGATGAAAAACGATTAATTAAATATTTGAAAACTTCGGAAGGATTGAAATTTTTAGCTCAACAACAAATTTTACAATCCGGAAATACATTTAAACAAACTCGACGATATAATCCATTGTCGGTACCGTTGATGACGGCAAAATATTCACTGGCAAGTTTAACCAATCCATTAGAACGGGTTAGTCGTATGTTGTCGGTAAATATGCAAAGCAGTTCTGGAACGATCCCACAAATGATCGATGTGTTAGATGTTGCTGGACGATTACAACAAGAAACTGTGTTGGATAAGCAACAACAATTACAACTTCGTTTTGTTGGTGGTCAGCAACGAGGTAGTAATAGAAATACTTTGTTGGGACAAGTAGTACGAACAGGTATTAATCGATTTATTCAAGGTGTTGCGAATCGTACCAATATTAGTATACTCGGTCGTAAAATTAATTTAGGTCAGTTGGGTAGAACAATTGGTTCTGTGGCACAAACGGCTAGAGCAATATCTCGTGCATTAAATATTAACAATCCAACATTACGAGAAAATCAAACGGCATATGATGCATTAATTCGTGATGAATTATGGCCACTCGTAAAAAATAAAGATGGATCAACACAAAATTTCTTTATCGAAAAGAAAAATTATGTTGATCGGGCACAAAAATCATTGGATTTGGCAAAGTTACGTGGAAAGTTACATAATAACTTTTTCACTAAACCATACCCATCAATAGAAGAAGATTATCGTAGTGGTGAATCATACACCGACGATGTACAAACGAATGTAGGATCTATTAACGGAATCGTCAGTGCTCGATACATGAAAGATCCTATGAATTTTGATGTGACGGGAAAAACGGTGTTCACAGCAAAATTACTGGATGGTGTGCATGATACCGAAGATTTTATAAAATTTAAGATTGTAGTTCCTAACTTATATCCAGAAGGTATTTATTTCCGCGCATTTATTCAAGATTTTAAACATGATGCGAAGGGTGAATATGAAGAACAACGATATGTGGGTCGGCCGGAACGATTTATTGTGTATAAAGGAATGAGTCGTTCTGTATCATTTACTTTGTATTTAGTGGCGTTTTCGAAAGAAGAATTGTCCGCCGTGTGGGTTCGTGCAAACATGTTGAATAAGTTGGTGTATCCTATAGATTCTCGTGCGGGATATATGACTCCTCCATTAGTAAAAATGACACTAGGTGGGGTACTGGAAGATCAACCCGGATATGTAACAGATATTAGTATGGATCTTGCCGATTACAGTTGGGATATAGATTCTGAGCTTACGCAGGTGGTAAAATTGAACATCAATTTTAATTTAATAGAAAAGAATTTTATTACACAAAGAAATGCAAACGCAGTAGCGGGAACCGAGTTGTTCGCCAATTCATTAATAACGGCACAGCTAGATAGCACACCGATATTGTCTAGAAATCTCGCAGTTAATATAGATTTACCACAAATAGATCTACAACCAGCAAATGATCCGCTCAGTGAACAAAATTTTAGAAAAGATATACAACAAACTATACAAAATAGAAATACTCGGTTGGCAAAGGATGCTATAAAACAAGCAGATATAATTAATAATCTCATTAATAGAGCATAACTATGGCAAACAAATATCTATCCGATTTACAAGTTGAAAAAACCGATGAAGGTAAATCATACTATACTACTATTATACCATCACAAGTACAACGAGATTTATTTGAATTTTCTATTGTAACACGAGGAATTCAACGATTTGATAATTTAGCATATCAGTATTATAAAGATGCAAGTAAGTGGTGGATCATTGCCAAAGCAAATGGTATGGTCGATGGAAATCTATTTATTGAACCTGGTGCTAGAATAGTCATTCCCTCAATAGGTTTATAATATGTCGTCTTTTGGAACACCGTATGAAAAATTTAATGTTTTTGATAAAGAACTACAAGACGAGTTAAGTAATCGTAGATTATCCGATAATCTAGTAGAAATCAGAGCACCGTTCATACGATACACTACTGCGGTGGAAATGCCAAACAAAGAATGGTATACCGATTTAGCTAAGAATTCGGGAGCCGCGGATGCGTTCAATTATATCGCTCCATTTGATTTAGGCAGATATTCTGGATGTAAATTTTTTACATTAGGTATGCATGGATTGGACGATGTGGAAGCATCATTTGATAGTATGTATGGTGCGCAAAATAACAACGGACTAATAGTAGGTGCCACATACGATCCAACAAATTCAACGCATAAAATTGTAAGAACAAGTGAATTGGGTGGTGGTGATTTGGCCGTGGCGGATAATCGATTTGACTCACCACAAGGACACCCACCGCCAGGAATAGAAAGTGCAACAGTAGAACGATTGCGTAATGGTAATGTTTTAAAATTTACCTTGAATACCGTATGTTACACAAAACAACAATTGGATTTTCTGGATATGTTAGCCTTTTCTCCAGGTATGACTTGTATACTGGAGTGGGGAAATATTATATCTACACAGTTTGGTGAAAAAGGATTACAGAAAGATAGAATATTAAATTTTAAAAATGTCAGAGACACAGAACTACAAATAGAGTTTTGGTTACGACAAACAAAAGGTGGTATCAGAAATCCTCCAGGAGCACGAACTGCATTTATCAAAGCAGTATGTGCACCAAACAATTATCATTATGATTATGCGATTGCAAGAATAGCAAATGTAAAAACCGAAATTGTAGATAACAAGTATAAAACTACAGTTATTGCATATGGTGTTGCGGATAATATTATGCATATATCTGCATACGCAACAAATAATCCTGACTTTGCTGGTGACACCCCGAATAATAAAGAAAACACATATATTACATCGATCCGTGAATATTTTGCTCCACAGTCAAGGTTCAATTATTTATTGAATAATATGGTGAACGATCCCGCAATCATAAAATTTGATGAACCGGATAATGCAAACGAAGTTAGTGGTCCAAGTGCCCCGGCCGGTTCGGGAACACCAACAAATGATCTCGGACAAGAACAAACATTTTATATTACGCTTGATAAATTTATAAATTATTTCATAAATGATGCAAGTGATGGCGTTGCGAAAATAGTTAATGCATCGATGAATATCAGTGATAATATCAACTCCAAAAATAATAAAAATGATAGTATTGAATTACTAGTTGGGGTAACCGATATCAATGTTGGATATAATGAAATATTACGATCAACCGATCCGTCGAGTATATTGATTGTAAATCAACGTGCGATGGAAATTGCAAAGGGAGATGTATCACCACTACTTAAAGATTATTTGGAAACGGTTGGTCAAAAACCTAAAACAGAAACGGATGAAAAACCTATAGTTTCTAAAATAAAAAGTAATCAATTTGTACAAATACGACCAGATGGAAATCCATCCGGTATTGCTTCTGCGGTTACGGGAATCTGGTTAAATAGTAAAATGATACAAGAAATCTTTTTACAAGCTCGTACTTTTCATGAAGCAATTGAAACTATACTGAATAGATTGAACGCAGCAACGGAAGGATATTGGGATCTAGCATTAATGTACGATGAAGAATATTCTATGTTCCGTATTGTTGACGGCAACCTGAAAGAAGTACCCAGCAGTCCACAAAAAATATATACTTTTAATAAAGGATTACCGAACAACCCAAGTTCTCAAGGAGTGGAAGGTTCCGAAGTATTAAATATTAAAATTAATATGGATTATCCAAAGTTGTTAATTTCGCAATTGGGTATCTCTGCATTAAATAATTCGTCTGGTAGTCCCGATAGAAAAGATTTGAACTTTGCTCGTAACCCATTATTAGGACCACGATTGTGGGATCTTTTTCGAAAAGAGAAACAAACAGACAAATCTAAACAAACTATACAAGTATGTTATAACGCAGCAAGTAAGGTTTCTGAATTTGTAAAATCTAGTTTAAATAATTCAATGTATGATCTTGTACGAGTAAGTGTAGAGAAGCAATTAACTAATGTGGGATTCGATACTCTACCGGGTAATACTCGACAAACATTAACACAAATATTTGCTATTCAACAACCATTAACACAAACACAAGCAGAAGGTTTTTTGAATAATATTCGGTCAGATAATTTAACAATACGCCAAGTCGATGGAATTAAGGTAGTGTTAGGACTACGAGCAAAGGCTATCGTAACAAAAGCAAAAACATCAGAACTGGGTAGATTGGTGGTATTTGGACCAGAACTCAGAAGTAATACAAAAACCAATGTTGCAGATGCAATAAATCAAGTACGAACAAATATTGAAAACAATAGAGATAGTTTAATAAATTTAATTAATACTAAAGCAAAATCCACAGTAACAACCACGGTTGTTATTACGGAAAAAACTGGCCCTGTGGTAACGGAAAAAGATATGAAGACTGGAAATCAATTTTCACAAAAGTAAGTCGATCTAGAACGGGGTACCCGATATGGCAGCTAATGTAAGTAATTTAAATACAACCGAAAAAATAATTGTAGGTAGTATACAAAAACAAGGAATTACCGATCCCACAGAAATAGCGCAATTTCTTGGTCAAACAAAACATGAATCAAATCTGAAACCCATCGAAGAGAATTTAAAATACAGTGCGCAGTTTTTATTAGAAAATTTTCCATACACGGAAAAAAGAAAATGGGGGTTTAAAAGTTTGTCCGACGCGGAAAGTGTCTGTTGTGGAAAAGATAAAGTAGGGTTGGCAAATAGAATCTATGGGTATCGTATGGGAAGTACACAACCCAGTGATGGTTATAAATACCGTGGTAGAGGATACATACAAATAACAGGTAGAGAGAATTACGCTGCGTATGGTAAAAAATTAGGAATTGACTTATTAAATAATCCTGACTTGGCATTAAATGCTGACATTTCCGCTAGAATTGCTGCGGAATTTTGGAAAGATAGAGTTAGACCTAGAGCAAAAAATAATTTTGCAGATACCACCGTTGTAACAAGAGCAATAAACGGTGGGAATATTGGATTAGCAGACAGAAAAAGAAATTTTGATAGTTACTATGGAAAAATATTAGGTACCGGAGTAGCCCCAATTACTCCAACACCAGTACCAGCACAAGTACCACCAAGTACTCCAGCACCAGCACAAGTACCACCAAAACCGACACCCCCAGTAACACCAGTTACAACCGTCACCGGTGGTAAGGTACAACCAAAACCGACACCCACAGTAACACCAGTTACAAATCGTAGTGATTATATAGAAAAAATTTATAAAGATCCATTCAAAACTGACATAGATGTAAGAAATGAAGTACTTAATAGAGAACTTCCACTATTTAAAAATTATTTAAATGAAATTAGTAAGGCGGATGTAAATGTATCATCAAATTACTTAGCAGTTATCACCGAAAAAGATTTGCAAGGTGAATTTCTATTAATTGACGGTGTTAATTCTACACAAGCAAAACAACAAGCACAAGTTAAAACTTTACTTGATGATAAATTAAAAGCATTTTCACCAGATGCAAAGTACTCACTGATTAATTCTGCATTATTTGAAATACTTCCTGACAATATGCGGAACAAAATGTCAGAAAATTCTGCGAAGGGTGGTGCAAATCCAAATTTCTCACACGCGTGGCGAGCACCTGGTAAATTATCTGTCACCGCTGATTTTACAATACCGGGTATTGCTGGATTACGCATTGGGCAGATATTTTGGATTGATCGTATATCCGAAGCGTATAAATCATACGGTGCATTTCAATTATTTGGGCTAACAGAAAATATTGATATTAGTAAAGGATGGACTACATCCATACATTCACGATTCAATGCACTACCACGCAGCTCAAAAGCAAAATATTTGATAGATAGTAGTACTGACGGACAAACGGTAGAAACTGCAACAAACGCTACTTCGCAAGCAAAATAAATTTTTAGAGAAATTATTATGGCAAATAGAATACCAATGGAAATTTATACAGCGCTGGGTAATACAAGTATAAAACAAAAAATGACTCAATTACTTCGTAGTACTCAACCTGCGATTACCGAAGAAGAAAAATCTGCTGGTATTAAAACTAGATATTTTGCTCGATATAAGGCCGACAGACGGGGAAGTATATATGAGTTAAGTGATTTGGATTATAATCAGATTGTAGATAATTCTTTATTTCAGAAAGTTGAAATTAATTGGATTATTAAAGGACGATTACAAGATACGGTATTGACTTTTGTGGATGGAAGTAGTATAATAGTAAAGGGCGTGATTTCACAAAATCAGGCACTATTAGCTATTGCAAATGAAAAGGTATCTGGTATTATACAACATCTGCAGAATCACATGGAGTATTGGGTGGGGGAGTAATGATTATTCAATCGGTTTCTGATTTACAACGAATACAGAATAAATTAGAAAATGAGGTGTCGTATATGACACCTATTTTTGTTGATCAACATCTGCATCCGTGTTTGAACGAACTGTCATCACTGCATATCTTGTTCGATGACAGTGAATACGCATGTATTCCATTCAACCATCCCGATGGAATTCCATTATCAATTGACATCACTAATGCGAAGAAAATTGTAACTCTATACAAAAGAGAAATATTACACGCATTCCCAACAGTAAATCAAGATAAAATTGATGATGTGGCATCGATACTACATCTTAATGCACAAACCATTCCCGAAGTTCGTGAATATTATACACCCAACATTCAACGAACACTACAACAATTCCAGTTTAAAAATTTACATCTAAGCGTACCATTGATGGTGTGGATGGAATATGCGCACAAACTACTGGGATATGTTCGAGACACATACCGTAAGGAAACACCACAGGCATATAAATTTATTAATAACACTGTTATACCCACATTGGCTACTATTGAACGATGCGGGATGCATGTTGATTATAATTTGTTGCAAGAGCATTTTGGTAACGATTCTCGTAGATACACAAAAAATTATATGGTACATACGGAATATAATCCATATACATCAACAGGCCGCCCCAGTAACAAATATGGTGGTATTAATTTTGCCGCATTAAATAAAACGGATGGTAGTCGTAAAGTGTTTGATAGTCGGTTTGGTGAGGACGGAGTTCTTATTCAGCTGGACTATGAGGCATTTCATTTACGATTGGTAGGAAACCAGTTACAGTATAAGATGCCATCTACATCGGTACATACCTATTTGGCAGAACAATATTATGGTACATCAACGATCACAACAGAACAGTACGAAAAATCAAAACAACGTACTTTCGCACTTATGTATGGAATGCATGATGATGTTGGGAGTGTAGAATTCTTCCATAAAGTAAAAGATTACACTAATCAATTATGGGAAGTGTATCAAGAGTTAGGATTTGTGGTTGGTTCGTATAATAAAAAAATTACAGTAGACACACCAACACCGAATAAAGTATTTAATTATACGGTACAGTGGATGGAAACCGCAGAAGCAATGACCCGTATTTCGTCTGTATGCGAGTTCCTACGGGATTCATTAACGAAACCTATCTTGTACACCTACGATGCGTTATTGTTGGACCTACACCGTTCTGAGACATCTCTGCTACCTCGTATCAAGCATCTGATGGAGATGGATGTTTATCCAACCCGTATGTATAAAGGTAAAAATTATAATGAATTGATTTCTATGTAAATCCAAGTTTCTAACTCATTTTATATATTTATTACTAGGTTATTTACCTCTAATGAGTTGCATATGAGCTTAGACACGCAATTATTATGTACTTTTTGTGCAAAGGGTGAGATAGACACCACCGTAGAAGAAATTAAAAAAGTATATAAACTAGCATTTAATTCTGTATATGTGTTGAATAATGCAGCTGATGACAATCAAGTTATTTTGACTTATAATATTGATGTAAGTCACAATTCCACAGAATCGTCAGTTCCATCGACCATATCGGTACATAGAAAAAAACAAACCAATACTATTTATACAATCAACGCAATTAATAAATTGATTGAAGAAAAAAATAATGGTATATTAGATAAATCATATAAAATTGATTGGACCGAGTTACAAAACACTGTATTAGTTACCGCATATGGTCGTTTAAAAAAAGTAAATACAAAAATTTCTCATATAATAAATCTAAACACTTGACAAATAAAGGTACCCCCATTACCTTAAATCATGGGGAATATTAAACCCAATAAACTCTAAACGCTAAGGAGAAAAACTATGCCATTGGATTTCAATGCACTAAAAGCTAAACTGAATACATTTACTAAGCAGAATGACCGTAGTGACGCAATTTGGAAGCCCACCGAAGGTAAGACAACAATTCGTATCGTTCCGTGGAAGGGAAATCGTGATAATCCATTTATTGAACTATATTTTCACTACCTTGGAAATAAGACCTATATCTCACCGTTGTCGTTTGGTCGTCGTGATCCCATCGCAGAATTCGCAGACAAGTTAGTTGAAGACGCACGCCGTGACGGTCGTGACGCGGAAAAGATTGCATGGAAGCAAGCTAATACTTTTCGTCCAAAGCTCCGTACATACATTCCTATCATCGTTCGTGGTGAGGAAAGCAAGGGTGTACGATTCCTATCATTTGGTAAGACGGTATATCAGGATCTTCTTTCGTATATCGCTGATCCTGACTACGGAGATATTACCGATCCAACGATAGGTCGTGATGTTGTGGTTGAGTATATCCCACAAGAAAAGTCCGACACGAACTTTGCAAAGACATCGGTAAAGATTAAACCGAACCAGACACCAGTTGTTGGTGATGTTGATTTGGCAAAGAAGTTGCAGGAAGAACAGCCAGATATTATGACGATGTACAAGGAACCGTCATACGAAGAACTTCGTGTAGTTCTTGAGAAGTATCTTGATCCCGAAATGACTGACCCTGTTGCCAAGGGTACTCCTGAGGTAAAGAGTGTTTCTGTGACCACATTGGATGTACGGACAGAAATTTCCGAATCGTCGGTGGTAAAAAACGCATTGGATGAATTTGACAAACTGTTCGATAATTGATCCACATGTTAATCGAAAAGAAAACAAAGAAACCAGTTCCGTCCGCTGATCGTGACGAACTGGCACAGATCATCGCGGATTCATTAAATAAATTAAATAAAGATTCGGAACAGATAGCGTACTTTCTTGATGGGAAAGAAGGAACGCCCACAGATTTTACGGATTTTATTTCCACTGGCGCAACCATGTTGGACATTGCTGTAAGCAATCGTCCCTACGGAGGTATTGCGGTAGGACGAATCACAGAACTAACCGGACTTGAAGGATCGGGTAAATCTCTTGTTGGTGCGCAGTTAATCGCAAACACACAAAAACGTGGTGGCGTAGCTGTACTCATCGATACCGAAACGGCAGTCAATCCCGAGTTCTTTAAGGCAGTTGGTATCAATATGAATAAACTGGTATATGTTCATATTTCCACCGTTGAAGATATTTTCGACGCGATCACCAATATTATTGAAAAGGTTCGTACTGGAAAAGACAAGGAAAAATTGGTTACTATCATCGTTGATTCCGTTGCCGCAGCATCAACCAAGAAAGAAATGGAAGCGGACTTTGGAAAAGACGGATACGCTACTGATAAGGCTATTATTATTAGTAAGGCAATGCGAAAGATCACAGGTCTTCTTGGCCGTGAACGAATCGCACTGGTGTTTACGAATCAACTTCGACAGAAGATGAACGCACCAGCGTTCAGTGACCCATGGACGACTTCCGGTGGTAAGGCAATTGCATTCCACGCATCAACCCGAATTCGTTTGTCAGTAATTGGTAAAATAAATGATTCAAATAAAAATGTGGTTGGTGTCAAGGTTAAAGCAGTAGTAGTGAAGAATCGTTTGGGGCCACCGCATCGTATTGCTGAGTTTGATATTTACTTTGACCGTGGTATTGATGATTACGGTAGTTGGTTAGATGTACTAAAGAATAACGGATTGGTCAAACAATCTGGTGCTTGGTATACATTAGTAGATGAAAGTACTGGTGAAGAAATTAAGTTCCAATCTAAAGATTTTCCAAAAATTTTGGAAGAAGATCTTCCACGAAAGGAAGCAATTTATCAAAAGATTTGTGACGAACTAATCATGAAGTACAAATCTGAATATAATCCCGATGCAATGGTATTGGATGTTGATAGTAGTCAAAAAGAACTTTTACTAGATTAATATATGATGGAAGAATTCGTTTCTATTGCCTTGGACGCATTTACTAATGCAAATGGTGATATCGATAAATTTGAGTTGTACTTGCGTAGAAATGTAATGTCTATGCAAGTACAAGCACCAACTACGAGTAACACATTACCATCAACTGAGCAACTTGATATGACACCAGAGATGGCTGAAGAATTGGCGCAGTTGGACTTAGATAATATGAGTGATGATGATATTATAGAATATGCTCGTAAATTTGGGTTATCTATATAATTTATGAGTGATTTAACTAAGTTATTTAAAGAAATGCAATTTGCGAATGTTCAGCAGGAGGGCATGACTTATAATGGTCGTGTCCTCTTGGTGGACGCATTGAATACTTTTGTGCGTAGCTACGCAGCAATTCCTACACTGAACGACAACGGTAATCATGTCGGTGGAATGACGGGATTTCTACGAAGTATTGGTTCGGTAATCCGTGATTTTAAACCAACACGAGTTGTTGTGGTATTCGATGGAAAAGGTGGTTCTCAACGCCGCCGTAAAATTTATCCTGATTATAAGTCAAATCGGAAACCCCCGACACGATTAAATCGTCAGTATGATATGACAACGGAACAACAAGAAGTTGAAAATATGAAGTATCAATTGGTTTCGTTAATCGAAATGTTAGAGTGTTTGCCTCTTACAGTGTTTACAATGGATAATATCGAAGCAGATGATGTTATCGCATACGCATCGGAATTAATCACCGCACAGGGTGGACAATCAATTATCTATTCAACGGATAAAGATTTTTTGCAAATGATTACCGATAGTGTAAAAGTATATAGTCCCATAAAGAAAAAAACCTATGACATTAATACCGTGGTGGACGAATATGGAGTACATCCCAATAATTTTGTTTTTTATCGTTCACTTATGGGTGATAAAAGTGACAATATCGGGGGAATCAAAGGTGCGGGAGAAAAAACCCTCCTCAAATACATCCCTGAATTGTCAGAGTCATCAGTACTAATTGATACAAACTTTATTGCTCAAAAATACCAAGATGTTAAGAAGAAACCAAAGTTAGTCGAAACCATTTTAGAAAATGAAGATGTAGTAGAACGCAATTTGGAATTAATGCAGTTACGAGATGTTAATATTTCCACAGACTCTAAAATGAAAATTGTCCATAAGTTAGATACTGTAAAAGCAGATTTACGCAAGATGGACTTGACAAAGTTAATGATTCGTAGTAAGATACTAAGTAACTTCCCAAATTATGACATTTGGTTAACTACGACATTTGCACCACTAACGAGGTTTATAAATGGTTCCGATAGTAGCAAATCCTAATTATGATAGTAATGTAGATAATCTTTCCAAATATGGAATTGAGTTTCAAACAAAAGTTTTAGCATCAATTATATCAGCTCCTGAGTTTTTGGAGCAATCGTTTGATGTTATTAATCCATATTTCTTTGATAGTGATGCCGGACGATGGGTAGCGAAGAAAGTATTAACCTACTATAACGAATACCGTACCCTCCCGACATTAGAATACTTTAAGATTGAAATGACCAGTGAAACCGACGATGCAATTCGTGCCGGTATTGTTGAACTATTGCGTAAAGTTCTCACGAAAGTAAAAGATACAGATTTGAATTATGTTCGTGATCGATTTCTTGATTTTGCGAGAAACCAATCATTGAAATCCGCTATTATTAAATCTGTTGATCTTCTACAAGAAGGAAAATATGATTCAATTAAAACCCTTGTTGATCACGCACTTCGTAGTGGACAACCAAAACATGTTGGTCACCGATGGAATGAAGATGTAGATATTCGTCTTACACATGTATGTCGCGACACTGTTACTACTGGATGGGGTGTCATTGATACCATTACTGATGGCGGATTGGCCGGTGGTGAATTGGGTGTTATCGCAGCACCGTCTGGTATTGGTAAGAGTTGGGCGCTTGCCACAATTGGTGCAAACGCACTTCGTAAGGGAAAAAATGTTGCTCACTACACATTGGAATTGAATGAAAATTATGTGGGAATCCGGTATGATACAATCTTCACAGGTATTGAACCCGGAAAAATTCCAAATAATATCGATTTAGTAAAAAGTGTTGTAGATAATATTCCTGGTAAGTTGATTATTCGGTACTATCCGGCGAAAAGTGCTACTTGTAATTCATTGTCTGCGCATGTACAACAATTAACTGCGTTGGGACATAAACCAGACATACTTATTGTGGATTACGCAGATCTTCTTCGTTCATCTACACGAGTTGATGCACGGTACCAAGAGTTGGGTGCTATCTACGAAGAATTACGAAATATTGCTGGAGAATTAAATATTCCTGTGTGGACGGCATCACAAACACAACGGTCCAGTATTCAAGATGATGTAATTCAAGCAGATAAGATTGCGGAGAGTTATCAAAAGATTATGACGGCAGACCTAGTTATCTCATTTAGTCGTAAGTTAGAAGATAAGGTTAATAAGACAGGTCGTGCTCATATTATCAAGAATCGTTTCGGTCCAGACGGGCAAACATTCCCTGTTATAATTGATACAAGTATCGGTCAGATTGAAGTTTACGACGAATCGTCATCAAAGGGTATATTACTCAAAAAACAAATGAATAACCAGCAATTCGATGAAAAATCTAATTTACGAAAAAAATTAGCAGAAATGACGGGGCTGGAATCTCTTGATGATTAACTAACAGATAATTTTTTCCAGCTACAGGACACTATTTATTTTACCACAAACCTTACCACAGTTGGAGCAGATGCATGCAGCAATTAGAAACAAAAATTTTGTCTGAAATTACGACATTTATGAAATATAGTAAATACTTACCGGAGAAGCAACGACGAGAAAACTGGAAAGAGTTGGTTGATAGAAATAAAGAAATGCATTTGGAAAAATTCCCACAGTTACGAGATGAAATTGAAACCGCATATACATTTGTCTACGATAAAAAAATACTTCCTTCCATGCGCAGTTTGCAGTTTGCTGGCAAACCTATTGCCATTAACAATGCTCGTTTGTATAATTGCTGTTTTCTACCTATTGACCATGTTGATGCCTTCTCAGAAGTCATGTTCCTCTTGCTCTCAGGGACAGGAGTAGGATATTCCGTACAACGATATCATGTAGAAAATCTTCCTGAAATTAATAAACCCACTAAATCACGCCGTTATCTTGTTGGTGATAGTATTGAAGGGTGGGCAGATGCAGTTAAAGTATTGGTGACCGCATACATGAAAGGTAAAGCATTACCTGTGTATGATTTTAGTGATGTTCGTCCAAAGGGTGCCATGTTGCTAACAAGTGGTGGCAAAGCACCTGGTCCTGAACCACTTAAGGATTGTCTACATAATGTTCAAAAAATTCTTGATCGTAAAAACAATGGTGAAAAGCTCACCACACTTGAAGTCCACGATATTTTATGCTACATTGCTGATGCTGTTCTTGCTGGTGGAATTCGTCGTTCGGCTATGATTTCATTGTTCGATATCGATGACAATGATATGTTGACTTGCAAGTTTGGTAATTGGTGGGAAACAGCTCCGCATCGTGGTCGTGCAAATAACTCCGCGGTGATTGTTCGTTCGAAGGTCGAAGCAGAAGTATTCTTTGATTTATGGAAAAAGATTGAAATGAGTGGGTCGGGTGAACCAGGATTCTTCTTCACCAATGACAAGGATTGGGGCATGAATCCCTGTGCAGAAATTTCCCTTCGTCCTTTTCAGTTCTGTAACTTGACTACTATCGATGCTGGTGATGTAGAAACACAAGATGATTTAAATATTCGTGCACGAGCTGCATCGTTTATTGGAACCTTGCAAGCATCATACACCAACTTTCATTATTTGAGGGACATATGGAAGAAAACAACAGAGAAGGAAGCATTGATCGGAGTCAGCATGACGGGCATTGCATCGGGTGCTGTGTTGACCTTGGATCTGAAGGCCGCGGCAAACATCGTGAAGGAGGAAAATGTCCGGGTTGCGGCGCTAATTGGAACGAACCCTGCATCCAGATGTACTACAGTGAAGCCGGAGGGCACTTCGTCATTGGTGCTCGGGACATCATCTGGGATCCATGCCTGGCATAATGAACATTACATTCGCCGTGTTCGTGTTGGCAAGAATGAAAGCATCTACACATATTTGCTCATCAATCATCCTGAATTAGTAAAGGATGAATTCTTCAAGCCAACAATTCAAGCAGTCATTGAAGTTCCTCAGAAGGCGCCTGACGGCGCCGTGACCCGCCGAGAAAGTGCTTTGGATTTGTTGAAGCGGGTATCAAAGGTGTCGAAGGAATGGGTGAAGCCAGGACATCGTAAGGGTGCGAACAAGAACAATGTATCAGTTACGGTATCCATTAAGCCTGATGAATGGCAAGAAGTGGGTGAATGGATGTGGACGAATCGTGAAAACTTCACGGCATTGTCAGTTCTTCCTTATAGCGATCATAGCTACATTCAAGCTCCGTTTGAAGATATCACAGAAGAACAATATACTGAAATGGTGAAAGTATTGCGTAACATCAATCTAGATGATGTCATTGAATTGACAGATGCAACAACATTGCAAGGAGAAGTTGCTTGTGGTGGCGGGGCATGTGAAGTAGTATGAAGTTAAAAGATTTGGTAACCATTGTTATTCCTTGTAAAAACGAAGAAACATATATCGGCAACTTGTTGGGAGATTTATT
>Ga0181346_1000480_pt1 | contig 17459 bp, 15 predicted proteins | sample Su13VDMM15DN_FD_130100 | JGI IMG/M metagenome (GOLD analysis project Ga0181346, IMG submission 130100) | Freshwater viral communities from Lake Michigan, USA - Su13.VD.MM15.D.N | ecosystem: Environmental > Aquatic > Freshwater > Lake | place: USA: Michigan | collected 2013-07-15 | reverse complement strand
TCCCGAACCGCAAGGAACCGAAGATCCTTGCGGTTCATTTTTGTACTTAAATAAACTCTATTTTAATAAGAAATTTAACTCTAAAGATTAAATATTAATATGGCACTAATAGGATTCAACAACCAAGCTCTTTCATCGTTTGATACACCGAGAAATCTTTTCTGGTCACTTTCAAATACCGGTACAACTAAAACAGTTGCGCTCACATCAGTAGGTGTTCATCAAGGCAAACAAGTACTAGGCGTAGCGTTTAACTCCTTGTCGTCAGGTACAGCTGCGTCTTCATTTCAAAACTTATCAGTAGCTACCGGTACTGTTATTAATGTTGATAAAGCACATAATGGACAAAGGTTTGCAGTATTATTTACTGATCATTCATCTTCTCTCTTTACGTGTGTTACTGCGTCAGGTATGGGTACAGTTCAATCGCTTACCGCTAACGGCTTTGATACCAGCTATCCTGAAATTCGTAGACTAGTAACTCTCGGCTACATTTAATTTATATTTATTAAACAAAAAAAAGCCTAGTATTAAGTTACTAGGCTTTTTTTGTATATAATAGTTAAGGTATGATAACCGGCTCTTCTATTACAGGATAATCCATTTCAAATACTCCAGCGTCATTTACCTTAATTGGCTTTCTCGCACCAATAAGCGCAATTGGCTCAACACCACGTTCACTCAGTAAGGCGTTTATATTGGATGCATAAAGAGCGTGAGCCGCAAAAATCTCATTTACTGCAGCAGGTCCTTTCTGGTTTAATATTTCAAGCAACGTCTCATCATCTGTAGACCAGAATATATCCATTGCAGAATTCAGAGCATGCGCAGTGCCTTTAGTATAATTTTCAACAATCTTTAATTGTTCGTCAATTTGCAACAGACGAAGCTCTGCAGGTGTTTTAGTTGGTATTATTGTTATCATCAGAGTATCATTATTTTTGGTGTGTCATAATTGAAGCCTAAAAATGCGGTATTTGCCGTAACGCTAAACATACCTATTCTCAGCTGAGCAGCTGTTTGATAAAACGCAACAGATCGAAATATGCCGATGCCCGACAGCGTTAAGCTAGCAGGCACATCTGGAGAACCTAAGTGTAGTGTGACTGTTTTAGTTGTAGCATTCCATTTAAAGAAAAATCTATAAAATGTATATGGATTAAGCGACACTGTCTCTGAGGTAATTTTCTGCACCGCACCACCGGATGTATAAGTGCCAGTTCCTACTGATCCATCTAAAATAAATGTATTTGATAATCCACCTGATACTATACCCGATACTGTAAATATTCCATTTGCACCGATATTTCCGCCTACATTAGTAACCTCTACTAAATCACCATTCACAAGGCCATGTCGTACAGATGTAGCTGTAATAGGGGTGGTATTGGTAGCTCCTGTCATATTATCAGTTAAAAAAACAGTTCGACCAACCATCTTAAGATCGTATGTATTAGTGATACTATTCTTACTAATTCTTAACCCATACCCAGGAACGGTTTGCAATGCTCCTAGTTTAGCGTTACTAGTACCGAATGTTACAGGGTTTCCAAATACCGCTCTTATAATTATATCTCTTGCGGTTGAATCTAGCGGAGTACTAATACTAATGGACAGTATATGATCTACTCGCCAATCAAGAGCAGCGCCGCCGCCAGCCGTGTTAGAGGATATATTGACTCCATGCGTTAAAATATTTGGTATAGTAAATTCAGCGTGAATACCTGCTTCACCACTCAGTGGTGTAAGTCCCCAACCCATTGTCCCGTGGGTGAAGGCATATTGAGTATTCGTCTGACTACCTCCCGCTTGGTTAAATCTTACAAGGTAACACTCTCTAGCCGACATATCAAGAAACTTTTTGTTGTAAGCGGTTATCACATCATTAGCACCTAATGCACTTAAAGCGCCTTGCCCGTTAGCTGTTATTTTACCAGTTGCTATGGTAGTTCCTAGTAAGGCACTATTACCAGCAATAGTAAGATTACCACTTGACTGTACATTATTATTAAAGAGTGTATCTCCAGTAATTGTGCCTCCAGATATAGGAAAGAATTTAGAATTTACAAGATTGATAGTAGCATATGTTGCTGAAGAAGTACTATAATCGCTTCTCGTTAGTAATAAAGCAGAAGTAGACTGTACTAATGTAATAGGAGCGAAAGTACTACTTAACGTTGATACTGTAGCATAGGTACTATTCCAGTTACCACTACTAGAACGTACTATAGTATTAACAGCAATATCATCACCACCTGAAGATAATAATACTGCTATATCGATACCACCACTCAGTATTTGACCCGTAACATTTAAGTTACCATTCATCGTACCACCGTTAGCAAACTGCACTGCTACAGAGCCACCACCAGATGACATTTCAATAAGTCGTTTGAGCGCACTTATTTCTGTTGTAAATTTAGTACCAATGATCTTCTCTAACTCAGACTTTACGCCTTTGAGGTCTACCTCTTGACTGCCATTAGATTGCTCAACAATAATATTAGGCACATCAACCTTAATGTTACTAATTTGCTCTAACAGTGTTTGCTTGCTCTCCTCTATGAGATTGATAAAATACTGCTTATTCTCTTCTGTAAGATCTGTTACTTTAGTTTCTACAAGATTAATTCTCTCATCGTAAAAGGTTATAATATTATCTTCTGCTAGAATAATTTTATCTTCAAGCTCCTTTATATTAGAATCTAAGCTAATACTCTTTACCGTCAATCTATCGATAGAGGTGTTGACTACCCCGAGTTGCTCAGTTATATTTTTTGATACAGACTTAATCTTATTATCCACAGATACGACATTCGCATCTACATTATGTATTAAAGCGTTAAACCTATCATCAGTATCAGCCGCACTCTTATCAACGGTCCGTTTTAATACGTGTACTTCTTGCTCAACTAAAGTTGTATTTTTACCGGTTAGATCAACTTTATCTTCTGTAATAGATATTTGCTCAGTAAGGTCTTTCTTAAGTTTTGTTATATCTTTCTTAATGTCCGTTGAGATAAGATCGGAAATATTATGAATAGACTCTTGTAACTCAGTACGTACCGTATCAAGCTTAGCGTCAGAATTATTGACAATATCTACCGCAGCATTTATTTCGTCTTTAGCTGCAGTGATAGTATTCTCAACTACAGTAAACTTATTTGTAATAATATCTGCTGTTTTTTCTACAGCATCAATTTTGTTTTCTGTAAATTGTATTTTATCTAAGAGCTCTTCCTTAGTATTTGTAATAGTAGACTTAAGATCGTTACCTGTATACAAAATAGATTCTTCTAGTTGAGTCTTAACATTACCAATGCGGCTAAGAGCCTTATTGTTACTCTTGTTTATAAGGTTGTTTAATTCAACGTTAGCCTGTTCTAAGCCGTTTAGAGAACCACTGTATTCACCTAGTATCTCTTTCATCTCCCCTTTCAACCGACTATCTCTCTGTTCGGTTAGCTTATTTAGGGAAGTTGTGATAGCCTCAAAGCGAGAGGTAATATCTGTATTTGTCTTCTTATTATTAGAGTCAATCTCCTTAAGCAGAACACCAGATAAGACATTTGTAGCAAGCTCATTTATCTTTTCGCTGAAGACTTTTTCAGCTTGCTCATTCTTGTCTTCTATATTCTTAGACAAGCCATCAGATAAACTATCTATAGACTCCTTAATAAACGAAACAAGTCTTGTTTTTTCGCTTTCGTTAAATTCATAAAACTCACTCTTTACATTTTCAACCAACGAGAGGAATTCATCTAGCAAGCTTTTCTTAGACTCGCTTATTTCTCTATCAAGAATTTGCTGCTTATCATCAAAAAACTTAGTAGTCTCTCTAACCTTTTGCTGCTTAAGCTCCTTTACATATCGCTCAGCTGTCTGTCTAGCTTGCTGAATCTCTTTAAGAATAGTTTCTTTTTTCTCAAAGACAATATCTTCAATCTCATTCTCAGTCTCTATAAACTGAATAATTGGCTCCGTATATTCATGAACAGCAGTTCTAACAAACGTAGCGTTAGACTTGTTAAATAAAATTTCAAATTCACCTCGTTGTAATACAAACGATGCTGTAAATTCTTTACCTTCTAACACTAACGGAATATCTATGACAGGTAAACCTTTATAATCAGATACTTTTTCAGCAATAAACTTCTTACTGTTTATCTCAAACTCAAAAACATCAAAAAAGATCTCACTATAGTCTTTAACTGTTAAGATATTAATGTCAGAGTTAGTAAAGGTAGGTATTACCTTTTCGCTAAACAGTCTAGTTTCTTTACCCGTTTGCTTAGCTGTCTGTCTAGCTTGCTGAATCTCTTTAAGAATAGTTTCTTTTTTCTCAAGGACAATATCCTCAACTTCTTCCTCTTGATCTACAATCTGAATAATTGGCTCTTCAGCTTCCTGGACAGCAGGTCCAGTAAATGTAGAGTTAGCCTTGTTAAATAAAACTTCAAATTTGCCTCGTTGCAATACAAACGACGACATAAATTCTTCGCCTTCCAATACTAGCGGAATATTTACGACAGGCGATCCTTTATAATCGGATACTTTTTCTGCAATAAACTTTTTCCCGTTTATCTCAAACTCAAAAACATCGAAAAAGATTTCATTGTAATCTTCAACTGTTAAGATGTTAAGGTTTGAGCTAGTAAAGGTAGGCACTACCTTTTCGCTAAACAGTCTCATAACTGTATTTATCTGTAAGTGTGTAATATACTACTCTTTAATATAGTATTAACTAATTAAATTAGAAGCCTGAACACTATTCCATATAGTGTTTTCTACAGCATAATAAACCAGCACGAAGTCAATCTGATCTTGTGTTAGATCAGGCTTTGTTTCAGATGCATTCAACTCAAGTAATGGAGGTATTTCTAAATATTCTGCTAATTCCTCTAATTGATCTGGAAAGCGAAAAATTTTATCCCACTTATCATCTGTTAGCCTTTTAAAGTGTGGATCTACGATATTTAACTCTAGTTCAGATATAGCAGTTTCAGGTGTCTTGCCTGTCCTACCACAGGCTGATCTAAATCTTTCAATAGGGTCTCTACTAACTAAGATCTTTTCATAACCATCAGGTGGAGTCGGACTCCGACGAATGCAATTTGTATAGGAGAACTCTAAATGAGACGGTACTATTAGACCCCCATTTACAGTTTTAGTGTTGTGTGTCTCAGCTATATTTTTAATGAGTGAGGTTGAACCAGTTCTCGGTAATCGATATACTGCTTTTTTTAATTGTACTATATGTAAAAACATAATTATATTAAGCTATATTCCATCCTTTAGCTATAGCTATTGATGTATTTGAATTTGCAAAACCGGGATTCTGACTAACTTCTAGAGTACCACTACCTTTTTTACCATAACCTGCAGTTCCTAAAGCATTATATAAGTTATTTAATGACTGTGACGTAAGGTTGCAATAATCTATAACTATAGTGCCTGTATAATTATCCCCAATAGTGGCGTTCACAAAGGTTAAGTCTGTTAAATTATAATTCTCTACAATGTATATAATCTGTAAATTACCTACTAATCTAAGTGAAGTGAGATTAGGCATATTATTAGCGGCAAGATAATAGAGATTAGGCATACCGTCGGTAGAGAGGGTAGTAAATTGACTTTCACTGACAGTTAATTGCTGTAACGAACTAAGAGAAGGTGTATATAAGGACGTTAATCCTGTATTACTTGCTGTTAAATATAGTAAGCTACCAAGCTGCGATGTGTTTAAAAATGTTAAAGTTGGAGTATTGTCTACTAGTAATGTATGCAGTGACGATATATATGGCAAACTTAAAGCTGATAATAAGGTGCTGCTTAGATATATAATGTTTAACGCAGGCAAGCTAGTAAGCGCTGTAGTGTTAGTGAGTGCCGTTAGTGGATTATTACTAACATTTAAAACGCCTAGAGATGTTAGTGGCCTGAACTCAGAACAGTTTAATACGGAGAACTTATTACTACTGATGTTTAGATCCTGAATTTTATTTAACTTTCCGATACTATCTATATTTAAACTAGTAAACCTATTGTTAGAAAGATTAAACGTCGTGTTAAGAGAAGGGTTCGTTAATCCTGCTGCGTTAAGGTGTGTTAAGTGGTTCTGTGAAAGAACTAAATTAGTTAAATTAGACAGGCCTGTAGTATCAAAAGATGAAATATAATTACCTTGTGACGTGAAGCTTACCAGATTTGCAATCTTACTAAGATCTATCGAGGTTAATGCCTGACTTCCGACGGTTAGAGTACAAGCAGCAGCAGCAGATAGAGTATTAAAGTCAAATTTAAGCTTAGGGTTATCGTATAAATTAAGATTTAGACTGCGAGCTGCGGTAGCTTTAAAGTATATAGTTGATAGCTCTGTGTTATTAAACACAGCTACCTGAGTTGGATTAGTTCTACTAATGTCGAGACTACTAAGTTTAGTAGCAGTAAAATTAAGGTTATTTAATGTTGACTCATTAAATCCCGCACTAGAAAGATCAAGACTAGTAGACTGTAATCTACTAAGCGTTAGGCTAGTTACCCCACTAAAATTATTACCACTTAGTAGATATAAATCAGCAGCAATACTTAGAGTAGATGCACTACTTAAGTTATTATTACAGACTGACATGAGGCCTCTACGACTGAAGGAGTCATAAATATTTAGATTACTAGCCTTACTAAGATTATTATTGTTAAATGCGGATAAATAAGGTGCTTGAAAATTGAGGCCTCCAGCGCCTTTACTTATATTATTACCTGTAAATTCTACCAGGTTGTTCCATGTAGAGCCCTGACTTGAGTTAAATAATATATAGCTAGGTAGATTATTATTGTTAAAATAAGCTATTGTCGTGGCAGTTGCGATGCTGTCACCCGCTGTTCTCCAAAGTTTTAATAATTTAGGAAGACTATTATTAGAAAATGTTGTAGGATTAAATGGATTGTAATATAGATTTACTAAATTATCTGCCGTGAGGTTAGTAAACTCAGTTATAGTAGAATTATAATTAGTTAACTCAATAAGACTATCTAACCTATTACTAACTAATGGTAATGATTTAAGCTTTCGAAAAGACGACATGATTAGATACTGCAGACTTCTTAATTCATTATTTTCAAAGCTGCTTAAGTTTGTCCCGTATATTGTAAGTGGGTCGATTCTCGGTACGGAGCCGCTCCAGGATGATGTCGAGGTTCTTTGACCTTGAACAGCAGACAGGTTGTTATTACTGAATGATTTAATGTTACTAAATAGGTAGAGTGCTGAGAGAGTTGGTAGGTTATTATTATTAAATGTTTCTAAAGATCCTTGAAAATATAATGCGCTTAATTTTAAAAAAATATTATTATTATTATTATTAAACGATAGAATAGGTGATAGTTCAAACGATAGGTCTCTTAAGTTTGAAAAATTATTGTTTTCAACTATATTATATTGAACATTAGAATACGGAAGCTGCAGGAGGGTCAAATTACGTAGATCGTTGTTAGAAAAATTAAAAGGCTTTGCAGAGAGAGGCTGCTCATCAGTGATGTAAGTTTGTTGAGAGAGAGTTAGTGCGTTTAAGCTAGAGAGGTTATTATTACTAAAAGAATTGTAAAAAGTATTGTAATCAGGACAACCTACGGTAATAGATGCGGATAATGCTGGTATGTTATTATTGTTAAATGTACCGCTACTTTTAAGACTGAGGTTTATAGGTGAACTCTGACTGCTTCCTGTAAGTTTAGGAAATAAATTATTGTTAAAACAATTAATGTTACAACCAGCGGCATCAAGGTTAGTTAAATAATTAGCAGTTATACTATCAAATGTATTATTTAATTTGGAGTTACCTCCTACATTCATATAGGTTATATTTGGAGTGTCGTTAAGTGTTAGACTACTTTGTAAATTCAGTAAATTATGAGCACTTAAAGAAGTTAGTGAGCTAGCTCCATATAAATCCAACACCAGCATATTAGTGTTATTGTAAACGTTTAAAGTTTCTAGCTTATTGAGGTTATAACAATACAATGATGGTAAATTTAAATTACTAGGAAGCGACAAACTAACAAGATTATTCATCTCTGTACTATTAAAAGATCTTAATTGCTGATTGTTCAATGACAAAGAAGATAGGCTGGTTAAACCTATACCGCTAAATTCATATAGTGTACCGACAGTAGTACTATCATAAGCAAACGCTTGAAGATTTGCTAGACCTTTACCGTTAAATGATGATAATGTATTACTACTAGGTATGGTTAAAGTAGTTAACGCGGATAAACCAAAAGCAGATAAACTACCTACCGTTTGAAATGTGCTTATGGATATTGACGTTATATCACCTGAAGTTACCCCAGCACTATCACAAGGTACAATACATACAAGCTTAATAGCGGTAACAGAATTATATGGACTAACAGGAGCAGCTCCCCAGCTACCTGCCGATAAGGCTGCAGTTGTTACATTATAAGGTCCTACTTGAGTACCATCCCATCGTACTAGTTTTAAAAAGTTAGTACTAGTTCGTATGGTGGCAACTGGTGCGGTTGCTTTTGTAAATGTAAAATAAAATGTATGATCCAAAAATGCAGGTAATTTTATAGCTGCAGCACTGAGTAGATTAGTACTCAGTGATAGATTACTTTCAAAATCTAAGCTTGCGCCTATTAATGGTATGCTGTATATCATTAGATATTATCTCTGTGGTAAGCTAGAGAAATAGGCTGTACGGTAATATAGTGTACCTGTACCGATAGTAGTCTTAGCAGAAACTGTATTACTGTTAGTTATACCTCTAAATGTAAAGGATTCTTTATCTGCTATTAAGAAGGAGTTAGCAATAGAGGAGTTATTATTATCATTAATAAAAACATCTTGACCGGTTCTATTAACAATTGTTACTTCAGAGCATGGAAAATTGGCAAGTGCAACTAATGTAGAACTAAGCGAGATATTAAATGACTTACATTCATTCTGATTATAAAACATTGTTCCGTTATTACTTGTTGGTACAGGAGGCATACAAGTATTTATTCAAAAAATAAAAAAACCCCGTGTAATTGTTACACGGGGGTTAAATTAAAGTAATTTACTGCTTAGGTGTCTTAACATGTAGGACAGTTTCATCACTTAATGTATAATGAAGTCGACTTTTATTAGAAACTCGCTCCGGGTTAATATCCCAACCTCCACGCCTTGCATATAAACACTTTACAGATAATTCATCGGGTTGTAATACATCCCATAAGCGCTTATATATGGCTTCGCAAATCTCCTCATGAAAATGACACTCATCACGAAATGATACAATATATCTTAGTAAGGAGATAGGATCAACAGTCTTCTTACCTTTAATTGTAATATAAACATCTCCAGTATCAGGCTGAGCTGTAACCCTACATCTCGATCTTAATAAGGCACTATGGTATCTATCCTTATCACTAACAACAGAATCAACTACAGTAAGTAACTCTGGTGACTCAACATATACATCAAACACTTCATTCTCTATAGGATACTCATCTTCTAACGTAATAAATGAAGTCTTAAGTTCACGTTGATGCGACCACTCATTAGTTGCAAGAGTAAACTCTCTAAGCGCTTCATAGTTAGAATGCACCTTAACAGCTACTTTAGTTTCAAGCAATTCAGAAAGATCTTTAATAGCTTTTTCTGTAATATTAGCAAGTACCTCAGCTGCCGTTCTACCTAGCTTAGTCATACTAAACGAGTTGAAATAAAGCTTCGTCGACTTAGACTCGACAATATACTTGCTATTACAATTATAAACAAACTTACAAATACCGACTACGGGTAAACCATTATCGGTAAGACCAGTAACTTCATATCCATTCCAGGTATCACTACCCTCAAACGGAAGATCATCATCTTTAAGACCGAGATGAGTTCTATTTGACTGACGAGGTTCACGTACTAGTAATTGAGGATCATATACAGATGCATACTCTGATGATTTACCTAAATGCTTACTAATGTTAGAATTATCTAATACTATTTGTTGTTGTTTTGCCATAAATTATTATATTTTAGTCTTGTAAGGATGCAAGTTTCTATTAAACACTGTGTTTAATCCCATTGTCTCGAACTTACTCATCATAAACGTCATTCGATCTCTAACTGAACCTGCAACTCTTAAAACCTTTGATTGCGGAATAGCCGACATATATTTCTCAAACAGTTCGATTATTTGATTCCTAAATTCTACATTAATACTTCTCTCACCATCATTATCTACCGGTACATCTTCTGGTTGCGTATACACAATGAGATCATACTTATCTATAGTATTATCAAATACCCAACGTGCATGAGTATAAGCCCCCATAGAAACACTTCCATACTCACACAGCCAATGAGTATAAACTAAACCATCTAAAGAGCATCTATCAATAACAGTAGGTACATCGCGTTTAGTATAAGCATTTCGTAAATGCTCACCTGCAATCATCATTTGAGTTATATCGTTACCACCCTCATTAATCGGTAAGTCATACTCCCTCTTTACAAGTCTTGTAATCTCAGGAATATAGTTCCACTCAGGAATTATATCTTGACATACCTTTAGTAGAGTACTCTTACCCGTACTTTGCGCACCACTAAAGCTAATTAACATACACTATTATAGTACTCTTTAGTAAAGAAATCAATCCACGAAGTTAACGATGTTCGACGCGCAACATTATATGTCTCCTCTAATGAGGTACAGTTGACATAAGATAGTTGTGACGCACATATTATATCACCGCAATCTACTTCTGCAGTGACTTTATGGATTACACTACCGACATACATAAAGTCAGAGATATTTGCCCAGACCTTATCAACTGGATCCTTACCTTTAAGTTGAGGGTAGTAATTAATCAACCCAGGGTGTCCGTTGTATATTGTAAACTCCTCACATATCTCAGGCGGTATAATATTAAGCCATCCATGCAAGGTAATAATATCGTAGTCACCTAAAAAATTTCTGAAGTAATCAAGCTTTGCAGCAGGGGTGAGCTTTCTGTAAGCTCGCCACATTACCTTCTTGCAATTTTGCTCAATGCGTTCATCTACATTATTGTCAACTTTAACATTATCAGAGATAACAAGGTCAGGGTATCTACCTATAGCTTCAGACAAATTACATATCTCTGAACCCGTTTGTGAAAAGAGAGCTAACCAGGTCATCCGTTACAGATCTTACTAAATTCTTCAATATTATAAAAAATATCGTCTTCTTGTTCTCCCGTTAGTACGCAATTAATTAGATCTGCAAGCATTACTCTCGGCTTATTATACAGGCCAATACCTTTTAGGTACCGTTGATTTAGTATACCAGCAACAACAGGGTTTGAAGTGTCAACGCTACGAATATTTGTAATATTCTTATAATGTTTAAATTCACGAGCTAAAGAGCATCCAAGTAAGTGAGTTGGTTTTTCATTATTCCAGATACCATCCGCTATCAACATACTAATAAACTTACGACGACCATCGGCCATTCTCTCAAGCGTAGCTAGAGCAGGGTCTATACTCGTCGACTTACCTATGACTTGGTAATATGAATAATCAAACGAAATAGCAATATAATCGGAATACTCTTCCATATATCTATAGCATTTTACCAACTCATCATACGTCTTACCCTGCACTACTCCTACCTTAAGCCCAGGTAAATAAGGATAGTTCATTACAAACTTATGATAAGATGCAATAGTATCGTTACATTCCTCCAATACATCAGGTATAATATAGTAAGTCGGCTTTAGCTCTTCAATATATTTCGCAAACTTTGAACCATCAAACGCAACACCGAGCTCGAAGATTGAGTTATCAAGCATTACTTCACGTCCTAGAGATAGTGAGGATTTAAAAAAAGTATAGTATTTAGGATGAGACTCGAAGAGGTGAACGAGTGCGTACTGAAAGTCAGTCTTTCGACCGACTTCTCCTAATATAGAGATAGGTGCTTCATGTGCAATTAACATAATATTATTATAATATAGTTCCTTATCAAACTCAAGTAATAAATAATTAAACATATGGCTCTAATAAATAGTGTTGGGGGATTATTCTCCGCTGTTAATACCAAAGTAGGAGCAATAACATCTGTTGCTAAAGGTATACTGTGCTTACCTTCAATACTTACAGGTCTTCCAGGCATTTTAGGTAACACTGCAAAAGCATTATTAGGCTCGCTTAAGAACCAAGCAACTGGTATGATGGTAGGTATCGTTAACGGTATCTCGGGAATGATTACTGATATCGTTCAAGATGCTGTTAATCAAATTACAGGAGCAATAGCCAATGTATTTAACACTATACTTCAACTTGAAGCTACAATTTTTGCGACAATTGGTTTAGCACAAGCATTACTTGAAAGTATTAGAAGTCAGGTCAGAGAAGCTCTTGACTTTGCTAAAAATCAAGAGAATTGTAGATTTGCGGCAGCAGAAATGTTTAAGTGTATTGCAGGATCTATAATTAATGATCTGAGTAAAAAAGCAGTTATGAACGCAAAGTTTGATATTTCAGGGATAGATAAGCTTGTTAGCAAGGCATCAAGTAAGCTCTCACAACCAGGTAATGTTATTGAAAGATATACAAGCAAAATAAGCAACTCGGTTGATAAAGCTACTAATCAAATAAATAGTTCAAAATTAATATAGTGTTAAATTCGTTATACATAGGTACAGTTGTAAGTAATGCTGATTATTCAAAAGGTAAAGATAGTCAATATTTAGGTCGTGTCTTAGTAAAGATTCCTGGTCTAACAATTACTGACAAAAATGCAATGTCATACAAGGCAGCCGGGTCTAACATCGATAGTTCATTAAACCGGGGTGTAATTGAACAGGTAGAGGAATTTGAAACAATATGGGCTTATGTTATAGCTCCTATGACAGGTGAGAGTTCTATAGGTAAATATAACCGCACTTTAGATGCATCTTCTCTCGCTGATGGTAATGATATGAGTAACTTCATAAGCGATACAAGATATACTACACCTCCTGCGTCCCAATTTACATCGCAAATGTTTGACGGCTACGCACAAGGTCCCGCAGCTAACATGTCAGCAGCAGTTAACCCCTACGGCAATTCTTATGTAACTGAGAATTATTCTGACTCTGGTAAAGGGATGTTTAGTACCCCAAGCGTTAATTCAAAAGTATTAATTGGATTTATTCATGGCTCGCGAAGTATACCTGTTGTATTAGGTAAAATAAATTCTGGGACTGAGATAGAACAAATATACGGTGCGGGATCTGCTTATCCTGACTATCCGAATATCTTTGAGAATACAGTGGCTCCAACCACAACACCTCCTACATCTAATACGGTAACATTAACATAATGAGTATTCCAATTAATAATCCAAATGAAGTTAATAATTTCAGAAACAAAGTTGTGTGGAATCATACAGCAGGCGCGTTAACTTTCAATAACTCTACAGGTAGAGAATACATTCATATCGCACATAAGTCGGGAAGTCATTTAACGTTTGCTAATCAAGCAACTTCAGAATTTAATCCTAACAATAGACAAACGCTTACCAACGGTAATACGTTTGAAACAACAAAAGGTAATAGGCACATGATGGCTCAAGAGCTTGAGCAGAGAGTCTTTGGTGATGTAACTATTATAACAGGTGATAATAATCTATATAATTCTCCCTTAATGGAGTCATATATGATTGAGCAAGATAAACTAGCCTCAGCAAAATCAACACCTGAGATGATGCAACCAGGTTTTGGTAATGTTACTGGCGCTACTCATCAAGCTAAAGGTGATCAGCCTGATCCTGAAACAGGATCTACGCAAGATAGAAATTTTCAGGCTAATCCTGTACATACAAACATACAAGATTTATATAAAGAGACGCAAAAGAAATTGACTCCGTATGAAAAATTAATGGGCAATGGAGGACACATAAGATTGATTTCCGGAAAAGATATTTTAATACAAGCTGGAGCTGCTGTATCTAACTTTGACACTCTCTTTATTAATCCCATTGGTAGAGCGGTATCAGATAAATTAGTATATGATAGTGAAGAAAACACTATTACACCTAAGAAAAAGTCTGCACCGTATTTTGAAGAGAAGGATGTAGCTTCTAGTATACCGTTTGGCAATTTACACATACAAGCAGGTAACAAGTTAGATTTTAACTCTGCAGCTGGCGGTATAACTTTTGGTACGAGTGGACCTTTGCGCTTAGTGGGTCAAGCTATTACAACTATCGGAGGTGCCCAAGTTAACATTACCGCAGGTGCAGGGGGAGGTTCAACAGGACACGTCTTTCTTAAATCAGGTGACTTGATTGAAATAGAAGGTGCTAATGTAAATATAAAAAGCGGTACTGATGTCTTTATTGACGCTGGTGTAAGTGTTGCTAAAGATCAAATTATAGCAGGTGATTTAGTTGTAGGCAGCAATTTAACAGTGTTAGGTAATATAAAATGTTTAGGTAATATAGAGTGTGAAGGAACTATACACGCTATAAAAGAGATTTCGTCAGATGCTGATGTAAAAGCTGGCAATATATCATTAAAAAACCATACACATACGGGAAATGGTACCGATGTGCCAACTAGCAAACCTATTTAGTCTTAGTTAATTAGTCATTTGCTGACTATTATAAAACCTGATCAACTAATCCAAGCTCTAAACACTTGGCTGAATCAAACCAGAGATCGTGTTTAAGAATCTCGTCAATTTGCTTCATAGGTACTTTTGTATACTGCTTATATACATCTTTAATCATCTTCATAATACGGCGATTATTTTCCATGTCGTCCTCCATTTCAGAAAACTTACCATAACTAGCGGATGATAGTTGATGAATAAGCATTAGTGAATTCTTACCTATAAATCTTTTCTTACCAGCGACTGATATAATCGTAGCTGCTGAAGCAGCAGCACCGTCAATATAAGTGTGAACTTCTGATTTAAGGTTCCTAATTGCATCAAGAATAGCCATGCCTGCAAATACAGACCCGCCGAATGAGTTAATTCGTAATTTAATATGTGGTACAAAATCTGGTCCTAGAAAATTATATGTGTTTTTAAGCTTAGCATCGAGTTCATATAATATAGAGTTAAGATCAAGCGCAGACTGTTCGGTAATATCTGCATAGAAAAAAATCGTATTTTCAATTACCCTAATATTATTACTTACAGAACCACTAGGTCCCATATTATTAATAAAAATTTGTTGTTGCTTATCTTCAACGCCGTCTTCATCTGTACCTTCGTTTAGATTATATTTCCACTTCATAAAGTTATTTAGGATATTACGACTCGCAGTTCGTACAATTCAGAATATTTCTAGCAAGCTCCTGCGAAGGATTCGCGGAGCGCTGATAATACAATGACTTGAGACCCTCTCTCCAAGAATATATAAGCAACTCGCTCACTTCTTTTGGTTTTGCATTAGGGGGGATCATTAAGTTAATTGACTGTCCTTGGTCAATAAACTTCTGCCTTTGTGCAGCTTGTATGATGATCTCCTTTTGTGAGATTTCACCGAACGTTTTAAACACATCCTTCTCTTCACGAGTAAGAAATTTTAAATGCTGTACGGAGCCGCCGTGAGAAAGAATATCCTTCCACACATCGAGATTATCTTTATCCTTTAGTTTTAACACTTTAGCCAAGTAAGGATTTTTATACGTAAACTTACCTTTAGCTAAATCCTTAACAAAGTAATTACTATTGTGTGGTTCAATAGATGGAGATACTTGACCTAGGATAAATGAGCTTGAGGTAGTAGGAGCAATTGCAAGCGTAGTTGTATTACGTCTTTTATAACCTTCAAGTAAAGGAGGCTCTCCGAATATGGTTGCAAGCTCTGTAGTAGCTAAATCTGCTCTGTGTCTAATGGTATGCCAAATATCATTATTGAGCATCTTTGCTTCTATTGATTCAAATGGTACGAGCTTTGATTGTAGAAAGGAATGCCAGCCTAAAACACCTACTCCTAATGCTCGTTGATTAATAGCGAACTTTCTTGGCGCTTCCATAAACGGCACACCTTCTGTCTTATGAATAAACTCAGTCATTACTGCATCTAAGAAGTATACAAGCGTTTCAATTGCATCAGTAGTCTCGAGTTCATCCCAACGTTCAAGATTAATAGAAGAAAGGTCACAAACAAACGACTCATCATCTTGATTAGAAAGAAATATCTCTGTACAAAGATTAGAATTATTAATCTTAAGTCCTTTATCCTTATAGACTTGTGGAGCTTGATTATTAACATTATCAGTAAAGAAAATATACGGATAGCCTGATTCAAAGCGCTTCTTAATAACAAGACCCCAAATCCTTCGCTTAGACTTATCACCCTCTAACATGCTCTCCATCCACTCATCGGTAATTGTAACCCCGATAGACAAATCTTGAATATCATTACCTTCACCGCGAATAGCTAGAAACTCTTCAATATCACCATGATCAATAGGAAGATAAGCAGCAAACGAACCACGACGAACATTACCTTGAGATACATAGTTAACAAGAGAATCAAATACGGTTAGCTGATGATGTACACCTGTAGCTGTACCACCAGAACCAATAGCTGAGCCTCGAGGTCTGATAGCGCCAAAGTAACCAGAAGTACCGCCGCCAATCTTAGACATCGCACCAACCTCACCTAACTTACAGAGAATACTATTCATATCATCAGGAATATAACTTCCGAAGCATGAAATAGGAGCACCCCGCTCTCTACCAAAGTTACTCCAGATAGGAGTAGATAGAGAATAAAACCCACGATGCATATACGATTCAAACTTATCAGCAAAACCGGCTATACTCAGATATCTTTCAGCAGCATCAGCAATATCTCTAATGCGTTGCTCTGGTGTTTCATCTTTTGTCAAGTAGTCTCTCTCTAGAAATTTTCTAGAGTCCTTATTAAGCCAGTATATATCTTTACTCATATAAATTAAAATAAATCGTCTTCGCTGAATGATTGACTCTTCTTAGAATACTCAACAGGACGTGAGTGAAAAAAGTCGGTCATACTATTTCCTAATAGGTCTTCAGAGAACCACATTGTAGACTCAAGAATAGTAGAATCTACTTCAAAAGGCTTAGGAAGACCAATTTGTGTAAGTGATTCATTAATGCGATTTTTAATAAATTCCTTAAGAATTGGAGCAGATAATCCTGGCTCATTTATACCATTAATCATCCAATCAATAATTTTACTTTCTGATTTAAATGCCTCGTGAGCAGCAGTTACAATACGCTCTACTAGCTCCTCATCAAATAGCTCAGGATGCTCTTCACGTATAGTATTAATAATCTGAATACCTACAAGAGCGTGAATGTTCTCCTCATTTCTGGTATACTTAACCTGTTGATCAGTATCCTTTAGAACATTCTTAAAACGAGCAAAGTGATTGATAACATAGAACTGAGAGAATAGAGAAACATTCTCCACGAATAAAGTAAACAG
>Ga0181346_1000479_pt1 | contig 17486 bp, 21 predicted proteins | sample Su13VDMM15DN_FD_130100 | JGI IMG/M metagenome (GOLD analysis project Ga0181346, IMG submission 130100) | Freshwater viral communities from Lake Michigan, USA - Su13.VD.MM15.D.N | ecosystem: Environmental > Aquatic > Freshwater > Lake | place: USA: Michigan | collected 2013-07-15 | reverse complement strand
GGTGAAGTACCCGTCACCGGGCTCGAACGCCGCCGGTCCCATCTTGACGATGAGTGCCGCCTTGCCTTGGTATTTGTCCTCGGCACGCGTCACCTGCGTGATGATGATGCCGGACTTGGTCTGCTCGGGGCGCTCGTAGATCGCCAGAAGGACCATGTTGTTGTAGATGTCGAAGTCGGAGATATCCCCCAGCTTCTTCAGCAGATCCTCGCGCGGATCGGTGTCATGGCGCATGGCCATCGTCGACATTCGGTGTCTCCTCACACTCGTTGGATGTCACTCAGGGCTTCCTGAAGGATGACCTTGGCATCCTCCAGTCCCTTTATGACGCCAGCATGATACCGGTATGTCGAGTGGTCTGGCAACTGCCCGGCCGCAAGGGTGTCCTTCTGGCCGGCGATGGCGGCATCGAGACGCTTGATGGTCTCGGCTTCGAGCGCTTGGTTGAATGTTTGGGCGGACATTGGTTCCTCAGATGGGTGAGCCCGGCACACCCCGAGGAGGAGGCGTGCCGGGCTCTGTAATCGCCGACGTGTGAAGCCACACTCGTCAGCGCTACCTCATGTTGGCCTTCTCGAGACGACCGAGACCGCCTCCAGCGCCACCGATCTTGTTCATGCCGAGACGACCACCGCGTGCGCGCATCGACGGCGGGCCACCCATGCCGGCCATCATCGACGGCGGCGGCATGCTGGGCGGCGGGCCGCCGGGCGGCGATCCCTGCGGCGGGGGAGGCGGCGGTGCGGCCGGCATCGGCGGGGGCGGCGGACGAACCGGCCCCGGCACGGGCGGCTGGTCGTTCTGCGCCTTGCTCGGGTTCACGATGATGTTGATGTTGGTCTTGCCCTTGGTGCGACCACCGCTGGCGCGGGCAGACCGTTCCTTGAGCGTGATGGCCGCTTTGGTCGCATCCGCCTTGTCGCCAAACATGCCGGACATCTGCTTGCGTCCATCGTACCACGCGTAGCCGTCACCACTCGGGTGCTTTTTCCAGTCCAGTCCTTTGGTCGAAAGACCGCCCTTGAAATTGTCGGACGCCTGATTTCGACCGCCATCCGCTCGTGGGATGCGGTCGCCGGTTGGACGCTCGCCGCCAGCGACGGATCCGCCGCTCTTGTAGCGGCCCTTGAGCAGGCGATGGATCTGCGCGGCTTCCTTGCCGCCGATGCGCTTGTCCTTGGCGATTTCCTTGTTCACCGCGACGGGATCGTACCCCTGTCCGCTATCGCTCGGCTTCGGATCGGGCGCCTTGCCGCCATCGGCCCGGCCCATGGCACCACCGCCGCACTTGGCATCGCGCTTCATGGCCGACGGGCGGACCATCTTCTTGATCATCGCCTTGTCTTCGGCGGCGTCGTCGTGCGCCGCGCCACCCTTCTTCATGCCACCGACATGCGGCGAGCCGAACTTGTCACGGTTGGCCTGCTTGGTGTCCCGCGTGGAAATCTCGTCGGCGACGTTGCCACGGGGCTTCTTGTCGCCTCGGCGGGGTCCGCGATCGCCCTGCACCCTACCGCCCAGCTTGTAGGTCCGGGGGCTGACCGGGCGCATGCCGGTCTTCTTGCTGGCGTTCATGTCGGTCGGCTGCGTGTAATCGCTGGCATCGACCTTGCCGTTGCCGCCGCCCGACGTCAGGCGCTTGGCCTTGGCGCGCATGGCCGCTCGGGCCGACTTCGACTGTTCACTCATGGTGCGGACGCCCCCTTATGGACGAGCTGTAGCGCCCGATCGACGATCGACCGGCCGTTGGCAGGTTTGGTAGTTTTACCATGGCGCAGCCACTTGCGGAAGGCGTCGACCGACATGACCTCGATCGACTTGATCCGGTCGGCCCCCTTGCCGTCGGAAAAGGCCTTCACATAGCAGTCGATTGCAGCCCGTTCCGTTGGGAAACCCAGAAGACACTTGTGCTCGTCGAAGGCGCCGTCGGGGTGTCGTTGGTTGACCACGACGACCAGACTACTATCCGAAGCCGGCCCGACGTAACAATCGACGTGATCACCGTCGGCACCTTCCGTACCTCGGATGTAACCATAGTCGGCCGGTAGCTTGCACGACCATGCTCGACCACGATCATCCCGCCCCGAGCGTGTAGATCCCAGCTCATTCTCGATGGTGATCGGGATGCCTTGGAAGGACATCTTGCGCTTGGCGTAATTGCCGGCCGACTTCTGTGCATCGGTCGGCGCGTGATTGACCGCGCCACCACGCGCTTTCGGTAGTTGCGCATTCAGCGGTGGCGGCGGAACTGCGGAGGCAAGTCCGCTTCCTGTTCCGGCGTCAATTCCTTGGGTGGGTGGCCCATGAACGACAGGTTCAGGTAGTGCTCCCGCGTCAGGGGCACCCCGGTTCGCTTCATCACGTCCAGTAACCCACGTTGGGTTTCGGATTCCTCCGGCGATCTCATGGATTTTGTCCCTTGCTTCAGCTTGGCTGAGTTTGCCCTTTCGATACTGATGCCATACTGCGTCCACTTTGGCGCTATTAGCTTTAGTCTTGAACGTGTCGGGAAACAATCCCCTGATCGCCTCCCACGTAATCGACTGCATCTCGCGCGGCAGGATCCCGCGCTCCTTGGCGGCCTGTCGATAGGCGTCGGCGTACAGCGGATAGAGCCCTTGGGCGCCCGTGATCGCAGACCCGCCGGCCGCCGGCAGACCGACACCCGGATGGTTGGCGAAATTGTGCGCCACTTCGAGCGAATTACCCGACAGCGGGCGCATCAGGCCCGCCGCGACGGCGTGCGTGTCGATCGTCACATCGCCATGACGTGAATTCGGCGAGATGATGTTGTTGTAGAAGTTGCGAACCTTGTGACGCTCGCCCATGAGCTGCGAAAGGGCCGCCGGATCGTTGGCGCTTTCGACCGAGCGCACTGCCTTGGCGATTTCACCAAGTGACCCCCATCCGACCTTGGCGTTTTCACCCTTGTCGGTCTTCACGAGCTCGCCAAAACCGCCTTCGGGCGTGATAATCGGGTGCGAGGGGTCGTTGTGGGTCTCGTCGTGCATGCGGATCCACATCGCCTTGAGCGTTGCGCGCTCCGCAGGCGACATATCCAGCTTGTCGAGGGCGCCCAGCGATTTGCCGCGCAGCGTATTGATCAATCCCTCGTACACCGGCTTGTTCAGCGACGGTCGCCCACGCCAAGTGTCTTCCATGTCGGTGCTGAAGGGCTTGCTTTGGTACGCGTCAGGATCGCCGCGCATGCTGTCGAGCACGCGCTTAGCCAGCGACACGTTCTGGTACCAGTCCTTCTGCGGCGAGAGGGCCGCGAGGGCGCCTGCAACCGAATGATCGGGCAGGTCGTAGGTCTTCATCCAATCGTCAGTGATCCGTCGAGCACCGTCGTACCACAGCTTGCTGCGGTTTCGGATGTCCTCGGGCACGCGATCGTGCAGATCGAGCAGGTTATCCTTCACATGCCGGATCATCTCCTGCTCGACGGCCTTGTGATCGCGCTTCGACGTGCTCTCGCGCATGTTCGGGTAGGCGCGCAGCAGGTCGATGTTCTTCTCATAAAGAGCCGGCGCGTCGCGCAACGACTTCATGTCGACGATGTCGCCGCGCTGGCTCTGGGCCTTCTTGCTGGTGACCAAACGCGTCGGGATCCATGCCGGATGATCCTCGCCGGTCGGCTCGGGGCGTGCCTTGGCCGCCGCGACGATCTTCGGCGCGGCCGTGGCCGGCGCGATCATCTCCGGTGTGATGACTGATCCACCATCCTTGAACGTCTCCTTTGGCGGCTGTCCCACGATGAGCTCGTGATACTTGCCGTTCGTCATCACGTTGGCGCCGACGATGTTGTCGACGGGGATCTGTTGCGAGATCACGTTGCCGCCAAACTGCGAAGCGAACTCAGGCGTGGTCGCCCAGTTCTTCGTCGCCTTCGGCATCTGTCGCCCTTCCGAGCGATAGAGCGTCATGACGTCGCCGTGATGCTTGCGCAAGGCGTCGCGAGTGCTCTGGAAGTTGTCGTAGAACTGCTTGGGCGTCACGTCGGGATGCTTCCCGTCCATGATGTCGTCGACAGCCGTGTTCTGGTTGAAGCCTACTCCTGCCGCCGCACTGGCCACCGCCCTGTAAATCGGCCGGGAGCGGTGATAATCCGTATGCGCCGCCACGACGGCCTCGGGATGCATCGCGTTCATCGTCTCGCTGGACGGCAACACCTTTTCGACGGATCCCGGCTTGGCGAGATCGAACTTGAGATCGGTGAGGCGCGACGTCATCTGTCTGAAACGCTTAGCCTCGGTCGCCGTGAGCCCTCCTTTGGCGGCAAGCGGTCGAATGGCCTGCAGAAGTTCGTTGTGTTCCCTGATCTTCGCTTGCCGTGCAGGATCAATGGCGCCGCCGTCGGCCTTGGCGGCTGGCGTGTCGCTGATCGAGAACTCGTCCGGCATCAAGCCGACCTTCTGATCGGCGAACACAGTGTCAGCGCCGATCGCCTTGCGATTCTTCTCGCCGAAGGGCCCGTAGTTGACCCAGCTATTCTGCCCGCGTGTCTCGGTTGCTGCGGCCTTGCGGGCTTCCGGGCTGAACATCTGCGCGTGCTGGCGGAAGGCGCGCTCCTCGCCCGGCGCGCGGAAGAACGGATTGCCCGGGCCGTAGTGACCATAGACGTCGTGGATGATGCGGAAGGCATCGTTGACCGTGGCGTTGTTCAGGTCGCCGATCTTGCCGACACGCTTCAACAACGGGTTGTCGGAGACGTCCTTGGCCGAGCTGCCAAAGCCGGCCTCGGTCGGGAAGACGTGCAGCTTGCCCTTGTTCACGATGTCGGCATAGCCGAGCGACGGCGACGCCGCGTAGGGATCCTTCTCACCGGGCTTCAGGAACTTGAAGTCGATGCCGGTGTCCTTGGCCGCGTGATACTGCGCAAGCGTCTCGTCGATCAGGGCGTCGTAGGCACGCTTGACCTTGGGATCGCGTGGATTGTGCTCCATGCGCTCGAAGGCATCGGCAACGCGCTTGGCAAACTCCTCGTTGAAGGGCGAGAACTCGTTGTCGATGTGCGTGCCACGCGCCTTCATGTACTTGGCGGCGCTGCTCTCGATGGCGTCGATCGGTCGGGCCTCGACTTCGCCGTAGCCCGGGATCTTGACGGTGCCGGGTTTGTTCTTGGCCGGCACGTAGCCCGAGCCGGGACGCTTCAGGGCGCCCAGCAACTTGTCGTCGATCTCGGCACGACCACCACGCGCATAGGAGACGGCACGATGGAAGCGATCCCAGACGTCCCCGCCATCCTTGTAACGGCCGGTCGTCGGCACGACCTTCTTCGCGCGCTTGTAGGGGTCGACTACGCCGCCATGTTTACGCACAATGTCACGCGAATTCGGATCGTACTCGCCACTATTACCAATCGCCGACTTCACCTGTTGAGGATGAAAATTAACGTAGCTATCCCGACCCTTGTCCTCGATACGGTTGCTATAGACAAGCCCGTCATATCCAGCATCGGTAAGGGCGCGAATGGGGCCTTTTCGCGCAGCCATGTTGTAGTCCACGCCGGGATATTTCTTTCGGCGAATGGCCTCTGTCAGCAGTTCATGATCCGAGGCTTCGGCGTCTGACACGCGAAGTGGGTTCTCAATGCTGAGATGCACAGGCATGACGTTGAATGCGTGACCGACGCCACGTTCATCGCGCGCGCGACGATCCCAGCCCTTAACCTCGGCAAGACGGGCGTGCGCGGCATCACGAGTACCGAAATGCGTGCCCGGTTCGAACGACGAGATGTCGGCGCCCGTGGCGTGATACACCACGCGAGGACTACCGTCAGCTTCACGTACCACACTATTACCAAACCACTTATCGCGCGGCGACTTGGCGATAAGAAGCGCGGCGCGCGCGGCCTTACTGTTCGCTGCCATCGAGATCGTCCTGCTTTTGCTTGACCGCGTCGAAGGCCGGGCGCACGAGCGGCTCGATCAGGGCGGCGCTTTCGGGATGCACGGCGACGTTCTGAGCGACGTCGATCAGCTGGATGCGCTCCTTCATGAGCTGGTCGCTCTTCTTGGTCTGCAGCTCCTTGGCGGCCAGCTGCGCATCGACACCGAACTTGGCCGAAGCCAGTCCGCTCGCCTCTTCCTGCGTCTTGGCCTTGAGCTGGAACTCGCCGGCAGCGAGACCTGCCTTCTGCTCGACCTCGCGCGCGCGCGTCTGCGCGGTGAGGGTCGTGGCGTCGGCCTGCTGCTTCTTGATCTGCAGCTCGGCCTTGCCCTTCTCGACCTCGGGCGGGGGCTTCTGCATGGCAGAGGGCGGCGCCATGAGCTGCTCGGGATTGTCGAAGCCCAGCGTCTGCAGCGCGAGGCGCTCGACGGCAATCGGGTCGTACAGCTGCGGCGAAGCCTGCTGCATCATCTTCAGGATGCCGACCTTGACGATGCGCTGCGTATGGCTGGCCGTGTTGGGGTCCGCCTGCGGCACGAGATTGCAGTCCTCGAGTGCCTTGATGAACGTGTCCTGATCCCACTGCTTGGCGGGCTTCTTGTTGCACTGCCAGAAACTTTCCGGATGCTCCCTGAAGCACTGGCCGATCAGTTCGAACTCCTCGGCCTGCGCCGTGTGCAGGCGCTTGTGGACCGAATTCACCAGCTGCTGCGCCTGCTCGATCATGGCGAGCGTCGTGCCGACCGGGGCGTCCTTGGTGCCCTCGCCGACCATGGCCTCGCTGGTGCCGCCCAGACGCTGCCCCGTCGTCGTCATGTTGTCGACGAGGGTCATCATGGCCGGTGCGTGCTGCATGCCGTACGGCAGCGCCATGACCGCCTGATTGATGGCCATGCCGTTCGTGTCGATGCCCTGTCCGCCGCCCGGCGGGACGCGGAACATGGACGTGTTCTGGCGCCCGGCCTGCTTCGCGTAGAGGAAGCCCGGGAAGTTGGCGAACATGCCGAGATCGAGCAGCTCGCGCCACGCTGCGGTCGCGGCGTTGGTCGTGTTGCCGAGGATGTGGAGCAGGCCGATGTCGTTGAAACCGAAGCCCGGCACGAACGTGTACTTCACAAATGTGCGCCGCTTCTCGGGCAGCATGTTGCCCTCGGGCTTGGCGTAGTTGCGCACGATCGACAGGATCTTCTTGGACGAGACGTCGATCGTGATGCGCCACGGCACCTCAAGACCGGATACCTTGCCCTTCCACTTGTGCTCGAAGCCGGGGATGTCGGCCTCGCAGTAGCACTCGTAGATCTCGTGGTCGCGATCCTCGGGGCGCGTGCTGGTCGGCGTGCGCCCTTCCTGATCGGTCTCGGCCTGCTTCAGGGCATCGGTCGACACTGGCATCGGCGTGCCGAGCTCGACGTCGCGATAGATGCCGAGCAGCTGCATGCGCTTCAGCAACGTCGGCGTCATCTCCAGACGATGCGTGACGCGCTTGGCGTTGGAGAGGTCGGTGGCGTTGTCGTTGACGATCAGGTCGGCCGCCTTGACCGACTCGCTGACCGGCCGCTGTCGCATCGGACAGAAGTAGATCTTCTTGAACGTCATGCCGCCGAAGCCGAGCAGCAGGAGCATGCGATCGGTGTCGGGATAGTATTCCCGCGCGGTCTTGGTCAGGTAGTGGTTGAAGTCCTTCTCGAGGGCTTCCGCGAGCTGGTCATCGGCTGCGTTCGAGTTGTTGCTGTCGTCGCGGATCTTGACCGGACCGTCGGTCGGCAGCAGCTCGCTGCGGGCGTTCGCCTGAAAGCGCAGGCAGGCCTCGAGCAGGAGCGGATGACGGACGCGGCTGGTGCCTTCGACGGCACCGCCGCTGGAATCTCCCGACGATGCCGGCACGCTCTCGAGCGAGAGGCCGAGCAGCTTGATGCCCTCGGCCTGCTGGTTAACCCATTCGGTGCGGCTGGCGATGTCGTCGTTGATGCCCCGGATCAGGTCGTCCGAAAGCCGGTTCAGGTCAGTCTCTGCGAGCGCGTCCGCGATGTTCTCGTACCAGCCCTTCGGGTGCTCGGGCGTCTCGGCGTTCTTGATGGGCTTGCCGTTGATCGAGACGGTCACCGAGCCGTCGGCATGGTCGATGCGGATGACGTTGCCTGCCCCGTCGTAGGTCGGGGTGTCGCCGTTCTCGTCCACGTCGCTCTCGGGGGGCTCGATGCTCGCCAGACCATCGTGCGTATGCTCGACCCGGACGGCGCTCTCATCGTCATTTACGCCCTGAAGACGGATGTTGGCGCCAGTAGCGAGGGACATGGTCAGTGTACCGTGAGTGCGGGCCTCTCCAGCTCGTCGGTGAGCCGGCGCAAGCCTTCCTATGTGCCTAATTTAGCACGCCTCGCTAGTTTTTGTCGCCTCCTCTGCCCCCGAGACAGCGCTCGTCGATGTTTAACCGTTAATTTTCGGCCTTTATGGGCTTTCGATATCTTCGCTTTTGTCGCCTCCGACTGCGGTCGTTTGACGCCTTTCATGGCACGGCCAAGAGCCGCAATACGGGCCAATTCTTCGGGCGACTTTACGATTTTTCGCTGAATTTTAGACATTCGAGCTATTGCCTCAGGTGTGTGCCGACGTCCCTGATGCGCTTGTCGTAACTTTTCTCGTGTTTCGGCACTCACCACATGACCCGCATGTGAAGCCGACATCTTGGCTCGGTGTTCTACAGATTTAGGTTTGTTTCGGTGTACATCACCAATTCGTTTCTTGGTTTCATCTGAGAGTTTGTAGCCGAGACGGCCTTCACCGCCATCAGTAAAGTTAGCGAGTTTTGCACCTCGGTCGCGCCAGAATTTGATACGCGCTTTCTCGATCGTGAAAGCTTCAATCTCCGTCAATTCTGTCGCGATGAAACGAACTTCGAACGTCAGACATTGTCGCGCCAACACGCTCTGAACTCGTTTGTGGTATTCGTTACGACCATCTGATCTGAAGGCGCGCCGACCACTTCCTTTACCGACATAGAAACATGTGTCGGTGTCCGGTCGCCAATGTTCGTAGACGTAACACGACATTAATGTCTCGTAGGCGCTGGCTTATTCAAATCGGTATCAAGCCGGCGCAAGCCTTCTTGCGCAGCAGTGTTGTCGTCAATCGCCGAGATTGTGTAGACGGCCCGTCCGGTGCCCGGAAAAGCCTCTGTTACGGTCACTTTCCACCAGCTTTTGAACGATTGGCCGATGACGGGACCGACATAATCGACGATGGCGTTGAGACGGGGGCGGGCGCGGCGCATCAGCTAGGATACAGCGGCGGCGGGGCGCTGCCAACAAAGCGCAGGTTCTCGTTCAGCTCCTGCAGGCGCTCGGCCGGGCGCACGATCAGCCCGATGTCGCGCAGGTGGCGCAGTGCCTGACTGACCGTGTCGACGATGTCGTCATGCTTGGCATTGGGGAACGTGCCGCACTGGGCCATGACGTCCTCGGCCCACTGCCGCTCGGGCGCGTAGACCTGTCCCTCCTCGAAGATGTTCTGCACCGAGTAGAGGCGCGCCAGCTTGTCGACGTTGCCCGGGTCGTTGAGCTGGATGGCGAAGCCTTCCGTGCTGAACAGCCGGCGCAGCTCCTGAGCCACGCTGATGCCGCTCGCCTTGTTCTCGATCAGGATCTTGTCGACGCGGTAGGTCTTGCAGTGCTTGGCGACCTCGTTGACGAGATCGTGCAGCTCCTTGCGACCGTGCCAGCAGTACATCAGCATGACACGCGCGCTGGCCTCGCCTGTGATGCGCATGCTGGTGCTCTGCGACGTCTTGAGATCGCGTGTCACCGTGTCGCCGCTGAACACGCCCCAGATCGTGAGCGCGCTCTCGTCGTTCATCGTCTTCTCGGTGAAGGCGCTGTCGAGCGACGCGAGGATGTAGTCCATCGCCGGGTACGCGGCCGGCTTGGTGATGCGCCCGAAGCTGTCGGTCGGCTCGCCCTCGGGCGGCCAGAGCTGCCAGTGCTCGCGCTTGATGATGCCGCCGCCGGCAGGCTCGGGGCGCTGCTGCAGCTGGCCGGCGCTGCGCCACGAGCCTAGGTCGGCCTTGAGGGACGCTATCTCCTTCGGGCCCATGCGCTCTTCCCAGAGCAGTTCGCCCGGCTCGGTGCGCGGATCCTCCCAGCCGATGCTGGTCACGAAGGCACGCTGCGGCTCGTACTCGGCGGGCAGCATGAGATGTGTCCAGTCCTTGCCCGATGGCTTGGACAGGATGTGGCCGGTCAGGTCGCTCTCGCCGAGGCGCTGCTGGATGACGATGTAGGCGCCCGTCTTGGGATCGTTGAGACGCGTGCTCATCGTGCCGTCCCACCAATCCTCGTTGGTGGCCTCGATCGTGGCCTCACTCAGCACTTCCTTGGCGTTGTTCGGGTCGTCGATGATGATGATGTTGCCACCTTCACCCGTGATGCCGCCGTCGACCGCCGTCACGATGCGCTCGCCGCCTCTCGTGTTGCCGAAGCGGATCTTCTGGTTGCTGTCGCTGAGCAGGGCGAAGCGATTGCCCCACAGGGACTGGTACCAAGGGCTGGCGATCAGGCGCCGGCACTTCACGCTGTCGCGCACGGACAGCTTGAAGGCGTATGAGCCGCTCACGATCGGCACGCCCGGGCCGCTGGTCGGGCTCTCGTACTCCTGCGCCCAGATCCACGCCGGGAAGGCGACGCTGCAGATACTCGACTTGGAATGCCGGGGCGGGATGTTGATCAGCAGGCGCCGGATGTCGCCGTCGGCCACGGCCTCGAGATGCTCGGCGAGAGCATCGATCACCCAGCCGTCGGTGAACGGCGCCGGATCGATGTACTTCCATGCCTTCTTGAGGAAGAACGACAGCGACTGCTCGCAGTCGTAGCGGTCGAGCTCGCGCAGCTGCGCGTCACGATCAATGAGCCGGCCGTTCCACTCGATCAATGGCATGCGGCCAAAGGTACCTCAAAGTACTTTCAGGCGCTACGGGGTCGATTGCCATCCAGCATGGCGGAAAATGCGCTCGCAGATATCGCTACTTTCTCTGCCGTGATCTCGATGGTGCCCAGCTCATCGACAGCGATCTCGCCGTCGGCAAGCGGCTTCATCGGACGCGGCGCCAGATCGAAGTGCATCAGGAAGAGCGCGTGGTTGCGCATCCTGTACTGCTCGGGCGTGTACATCCACGGACTGATCAGGTGATGGTTGCGGCGCAGGAACTCGCCCTGACGGTAGATACGTTGCATCTCAGACTTACCGCCGCGCAGGGGGTGCGCAACGGCTACGTGTTCGTAAGTGTTGGTCATCCGATATCCCATCCTTTTGCGCCATACTCGCGGCGAGAATCCACGACATCCCGAAGCATGCACTCGACCGCGACGCGGATCTTGGCCTTCTCCCGGGGATCTTCCGACGTCGTGACCAGCTTGCCGATCTCGTGGATCGACTTCTTCAGCGACGTCACCCCGACATCGATCATGTGTTCGCGTTCGGCCTTGGCGATTTGCGAGTAGCTATTTGGCATCGGCGCACTCCGCTGCGACACCGGCGTAGCCGGCGATATCGATGAAATTATCGAGGTTGAACGTGCCGCTCTTCGTGCGAGCCACCTTGACCAGAATCATCATGATGGCGACGTCGTGCGCGGTGAGCGGACGCGCGAGCACGCCGACGGCGATATCGTCCGAGACCTTGCGGCTACCGCCGAGATAGGCGTTCCACAGGTCGGCTATGTTCTGGTGGTTCTGGCGCTTGTCGCCGTGCTGCTTGGCACGGTCGCCGCCCGTGAGCTCGAGGGCGGTCTTCAGCGTCTTCTCGCAGACGCTATCGGGCGCTTTGCCGTCTTCGATATCCTTGCACAGCTGATCGATGTCGATAGTCATGGTGCAAACGTGTCCTTGGTAGGTTGGATAGTGGGTGCCACAGAGGACGCAGTAAGACGACGTCGCCGTGTCCGCGACACTGCGAACTACATCCAGCATCGCCATCATCGCGCGTCCAACAGCTCGTTGTAGCGCACCGAGAGCTGGTGCGTGTTGGCACCGCCCATCTCGGTATCCCACGCCACCAGAGCGTCGAGGATCGCCGTCGCGCCGTCGACCGGCTTGCGGCGCCGGGCCAGCAGCGCCTGCGTGCGGGTGAGGTTGAACAGGTCTCGGATGTACTGGCCGCGCTCGACGTTGGGCGGCACAGCCAGCTCGGATCCCGTGGCCATCCTGATCTCCTCGTGACCGGCCGCAGCTGCCTGCGGCCGGTTGGTGTTGTGGCGGGGCATTATCGCACCACTATGACGCCGGCTTGTCCTTGCCGTCAAGGTCCAGCTTCTGCTCGGCCGCCTCGCGGCGGGCCTTCTTCTGGGCCTTAGTCAGGTGCGCATGGTCGGGCTCCGACGTGCCTGCTCCTCCCATAGACGGCGCATCCGACGTCTTCGCAAGCGTGGTCCCGACGACGGACTCGGCCAGTTTCTTGTTGGCCGTCTCCAGCGCGACCTTCTCGGTGGTCAGGCGATCGTGATCGCGCACCAGTTCGTCGTACGTCTTCGACAGCTCGTCGTACTTGGCGGCGCCATCGGCGCGTCGAGCATTATCGAGTACCGCCTTGCCGTACTCCTCCTCCAGCTTGTCGTACTTGGTGGTGATGTCGGCCAGCTTGGCCTCGAGATCCTGCGTGATCCCCTTGAACAGGGTGATCTCGTCGCGCAGGCCCGTGACGTCGGGAGCCGGCGCCGCCGGGGTCGTCAGGAACGCCGCCAGATCCGCCACGAGCACGATGTCGGCGCCCAGCGCCATCTGGTGCGGCGCGCCGGTCTTCAGGAGTTCGCCGTAGGCACGCACGCGAGCGATCGCATCCTTGTTCTCTTCCATGTCATGTCTCCTTGTGGCGCGCCGGTATGGCGAGCTGGTTCAGGTAGCCTACCACGAACGGCAGCAGGACCGCGACGATGGGGATCAGGACGTAGGTCATTTACTGAGCTGTTTCCATGTGATGCCGTCATCACGCGAGATGAACCGGATCCTGCGCGGCGTCGGGTTCTCGGACGTCATCACGACCGCCGTCACGATGATGGCGCCCGGCTTGCGCTCGATCGTGGTGTTGTAGCCGGTCATCCCACCACCGTGATCTTTGCGTTCGTGGGTGGTGGTGTGGGCGATATCTTGGTGAACCATTTCACCATGGCCTCGCCCAGATCGCTATCAGAGACGTCCGGGTTGGCCGGCATGGCCAGCCGCATCCATATGGCCTTCAGGATCTCGCGTGTGCCGTCGACCATCTCGGGCGTCCCCTCGTTCATGATGTCGAGGAAGTACTTGGCCGCCATCGTCTTGTTGTCGGGCACGCTGCCCCAGCTGTCCTTGTCGAGACTGAAGCCGGGCACGTCGATGCGGGTCTCGACCATCAGCCGACGTCCTGATCGGGGAAGCGCGTGCCCTCGTCCGGATAGCGGCCACCCGTCGGTTGCGAGGCAGCGATGCGCACGTAGCCAATCTTCGCCGACGTGCGGTCGAACTTGTCGCGGATCGCCTTGGGGAAGTCGATGCTTGCCGCGAGCGCCACAATTTCGATCATGCCGCAAAATTCTAGAAGATACTCTCGAAACGCCGGGTGATCGTTCTTGGTGACCCGGCGATACGTCAGCAGAGACGCAGCATGGCCCAGCATGGCTATCGCGTACGACATACGCTCCGACATCGGCAGGTCATTCGGTGTTTCCGTGACGCCTCGCCACACGATCTCCTGCCCGGCAGCTCGCGCCATCAGGTCGAGATAGATGTACGTGTCGGCCAGCTCGTCGGCGAACATCGCCTTGAGCTGCTCAGGCGTCTCGCTGTTGCCCGGGATCCCGTCACGCACGCGGTTCAGCTTCTTCAGCACGTTGGCGGCCTCGCCGAGCTCGCCCATCGTGGCGACCATCCAGTCGCTGAGCGTCCAGCTGTCGAGCGGGTGGTTGAAGCCGTTCGGCGCCGTGCAGCGGGCGACGTTCTCGTCGCTGAATGCTTTCATGTCCATGTCCAATCCCTCCTCGGATCTTGTCAGTACTCAGATCGTATAACGTACATTATGGAACATCTATGGCGCCTTACTTGCGCATGTTCTTGGTGATGACCTTCTGCTGAGCCTTCGTGAACTTGATGCCAAGCTTCTTGGCGTAATCTCCGATGTACTCGGCGGCCCAACCACGTTCTTTCTGCGCGGCCTCTTCAGTCTTCAGCAGTTTCAGCTTCTTGGCGTCCGCGCTCGACAGAACGCCCAGCGCAATAGCGTCCTCAATGAGCCCGATGTCTTTCACGGTCCACCGACGTCCGATGTACCATGCGCCCAAACTGACGCGAGAGCTGTACATTTTGCCGGCGAGCGTCACATACGAGATATGGCGCCCACTCCAGATCACCTTGGCCGCGCCAACAGCGCGGGATTTTTCAGGCGCTTTGAATACTTCGAGCTCTCGCCCTTCTACTTCGAAGATGGAATGGCTTGTCATGTGCGTGCGCCTCCTCGCGCAACGTGCATTTAAGGCACAACTACAGCCCTAGGTCAATTGTTCGTGCCGCGACGCTCGATTTCGACATCGATTATCGTGGCCATGTCCATCAGCACTTTGGCCAGCGCAGCAGCGCCATTCGGCTCGTGTACGAAATTCAAACCCATGCGCGCAGTCAGCGACAGTCAATCAGCTATCGGTTTGATTATCTCGCGCCATTGGCCTGTCGCGTCACTCGGCATCGTTCATACTCTCGAGCGCCTCACGCAACTTGGCACGCGTCTCGGGCGAGAGCTCGGCACTCGCCACGACATGCGCGTTGACCGTCTGGATGGGGCCGCCATTGGCGCCCGTGAGCTGCTGTCGATCGACGACGTGGCCCTCGAGCTTCGCGAGATCCATCAACGCAGCGCGCTTGTCGTAGAGGCTGAACTTGGTGCGCTTCACGCGCTGGGCGTCTTCGCCGCGTCCCTCGGTGTAGACTTCGCTCGTGATCTCCTTCACCGCTGCCAGCTTATCGCGATCGACATCGGTGAAGTCGAGCACGGGATTGCCTTCATCGTCGAACGCAGTGAAGTCGGCCATGTTGCTGAAGCCCAGCTTGGCCAGCTCGGCGACGATGCGCTCGCGTGTCACCTCGTACTTGCCGAGCACGCGCGTCTCGATCGCTTTCTTCCTGCGCTCGATCTCAGCCATCACTTCAGGAAGCTTAAGGAGATCGGATCCTGTCGCATGAGCGCTTCTCTCGGAATAGCCGGCAGCAATCGCTGCACGCGTCGCGTTCGCATTGGCAACGTACTCGACGATGAAACGCTCTTGTTTTGGTGTGAATGCCATGACGTGATGCTACTCGTCGTCCGTCGTGTCGACAACCTCGATGCAGCGCACGCGATCGTCGAGCATGGCAACGATCAGGGGAAACGCCACATCCTGACAGATGGCGAACGTCGGGAAGGGCGGCCCGATGGTCGTCCTGACCTGTCCGTTCCTCGGCACGGCGAAGTAGACATGGACCTGCCAGCCCGTACGCGTCTGGGCGCCTGCAGCAGCCGAGAGGAGCGCCAGAAAGGCGCCCATAGCAAACAGGGCGAAGAACAGCGTGAAGGTGTCACGCAGCCACGGCCAGATCCTGATGGCGACATCACGCATCTTCGACCTCCTTCGGCGGCTCGCACCAGCTCACGCGGATCATGTTCTCGGTGCCCTTGATCATCAGCATCAGCTGCAGCATGCGCACCACCGAGAGCGGGATCGGTGATGCGCCGCTCAGCCAGCGATACACGGTCTGCACGGTGACGCCCGCAGCGCGGGCGACCTCCATGTTCACGATGTCGAGCTCGAAGAGCAAACGCTCCAGTTCCTTGCGGTCACCCGTTCGGGTGGTCTTCTCGTTGCTCATCGGATCCCCCTAGAACCCCCACTTGCCAGCGCAGATCGGACCGATGCCGCGCGCGATTGAAACCGGATTGGTCAGCTCGATGCCGCAGCAGCCGCACGGGACCGTCAGCGTCGGATCTTCGGCCAGCGCCTTGGCGCGGCGAGCAGCGTCGGCCTTCACGGCTTCGGCCGGGTTGGCCATCGCCTCGACGAGTGCCGGAAGACGGCTCTGATCGAAGTCGCGTGCGGGGCGGAAGGTGGTGGCGCCCGCCGGGATCTTGCCGACGTACGCACCGTTGTCCTTGACGTAGATGGCGCCCGGGTTGTTGCCGTGGTTCGGCGCAAGGCTGAACGTGAACAGCGCTACCATGACCTTCTTGCGGCTCTGGAGCACCGTGCGGATAGCCGTGACGTCGAGGGCCGCATCCTGCTCCACCGGCTTCTGGGCGCGCCGGGCGGCGAACTCGGCATCGCGAGCGATGCCCTTGGCAACCGATGCCAGCTGGTTGTCAGTCAGGCGACCGTACTTCACGCTGGCGGCACGCAGGTCCAGCAGGAACGCCAGATAGCCCTGCGACTTGCCGGTGTGGCGGATGCGCTCGATCGTGTCGTTCAGCCACTTCGCCTCGACAGGATGATCGACAGCGAACTGCTCGGCGATCGCTGCCTTCTGCTCGACGCGCCGCTCGGCGGCGCGGGCACGGGTCTCGGGGCTGGTGGCGAACGTGCGCTTGCCGGCGCCCTTGCAGGTGAAGCACGAGCCGAGGGCGCGGCCGCTGTAGCCGATGAACCGGCCGGTGCCACGGCACTTCGGGCAGGTCTCGGCAAACTGGGGCACCGTCTCGCGGATGCGGACGCTGGCGGCGTCGTGCGGCAGGATCTTGGGCGCGTTCGTCTCGACGATGTGTTCGCCGAAGATGTCGTTGAGGCGGTCGTTCAGGTCGGTCATCGGGAAGTCCTCCGTGGTAGGCCCCCAGTATACCGCCCCGGAGCGTTGTTGCAAGCATTCATTAACACAATGTTAAAAATAGCAGATGCAGCAGCTCTCCTGCACCCCAGAAATTCAAGCGGGCGTGCATTTTAGCCGCGAGGGTGCAGCAGGGTGCAGCATTTTCCCTATATTACCCTTTACGCCCTATGCCGCCCCCTGTACCCCCTATGTTCTATTATATACCTATACTTCCTATAATTGATCTCTATTGCATCTATATAGGTAATACATTGAAAACAAACAGAAAAAAGGGTGCAGTAGGCTACTGCAACCTTGCTCCACCCTGCACCCTGTTTCAGGACTATTTCTTGGGTGGTGTGACCAGCTTGAGCCCGGCCTGCTGGGCGGCCGTTAGCGAGGCGTTAAGGCTCGGCAGGTGGTAGCCACGCCGGCCCTTGATCGTTTTCATCTCGAAACCGGAGAACTCGAGGGCGGCCGTCAGGTCGCCGTACGTCTTGGGCGACGGCCGGATCGAGTAGCGCGTCAGGATCTCGTGCGGCGTATAGTGCGTCCACGTCTCGACGTCGGGATAGGCTTCCTTCCTGACCTCGATGTCCTCCATGACATGGCTGAGCTCGCCGATCGCCTTGTGGGTCTTCGAAGCCGTTGCGTGCCCCTTAGCCTCCTCGTCGGTCAGCCAGTGCTGCTCCTCGATCGCCGCCACCTCGGCCCACAACTGCTGCATGTCGATGCCGTGCGCCGGGTTGCAGCGTTCGACGGCGAGGGGCAGGAACCTGCGCTCGCCCGTCTGGTCGACGAGGAACGTCT
>Ga0181346_1000478_pt1 | contig 17504 bp, 10 predicted proteins | sample Su13VDMM15DN_FD_130100 | JGI IMG/M metagenome (GOLD analysis project Ga0181346, IMG submission 130100) | Freshwater viral communities from Lake Michigan, USA - Su13.VD.MM15.D.N | ecosystem: Environmental > Aquatic > Freshwater > Lake | place: USA: Michigan | collected 2013-07-15 | reverse complement strand
TCTCATTATTCTCGGCTGATGATGAAGAAATGATTTCTTGTAAATCAGGAAGTTGGTGGGAACAAAACGCACAAAGAGGTAGAGCTAATAACTCGGCAGTACTTCTTCGTCACAAAATCACAAAAGAATTCTTTATGGATTTGTGGAAACGTATTGAGTTATCAGGAGCAGGAGAGCCAGGAATCTATTTATCTAACGATAAAGATTGGGGAACAAACCCTTGTTGTGAAATTGCACTTCGTCCGTTCCAATTCTGTAATTTGTGTGAAGTAAATGCGTCTGATATTGAATCACAAGAGGACTTTGATAAAAGAGTTAGAGCAGCTGCGTTCATCGGAACACTACAAGCGGGTTATACTGACTTTCATTATTTGAGAGACATTTGGAAACGAACAACTGAAAAAGATGCTCTTATCGGTGTTGGAATGACAGGTATTGGTTCAGGTGTTGTTTTAGGGTATGACATGAAAAGAGCCGCTAAGGCGGTTAAAGAAGAAAACGAAAGAGTTGCAACACTTATTGGGATTAATAAATCCGCAAGAACAACAACTGTTAAACCATCAGGTACCTCATCATTGGTATTGGGGACATCATCAGGAATACATGCTTGGCATAATGACTTCTATTTAAGAAGAATCCGTGTAGGTAAAAACGAATCAATCTATTCTTATTTGGCGATTAATCATCCTGAGTTAATTGAAGATGAGTTTTTCCGTCCTCACGATACTGCAGTTATTGGTATACCACAAAAAGCACCCGAAGGTGCTATTATAAGACACGAGTCTGTATTCCAAATGTTGGAAAGAGTTAAAAAAGTATCTCAAGAATGGATTAAACCTGGACATAGAAACGGACAAAACTCACACAACGTATCGGCAACGGTTTCAATTAAAGAAGACGAGTGGGATTTAGTAGGTGAATGGATGTGGAATGAGCGTAATTACTACAATGGTTTGTCGGTATTACCTTATTCTAACCATACCTATAAGCAGGCACCTTATGAAGATTGTACTAAAGAAGAGTATGAAAGATTACTTAAATCATTAACAAATGTTGATTTAACAAAAGTTATTGAATTACAAGATAATACTGATCTAAGAGGAGAGGTTGCTTGTGGGTCATCTGGATGTGAGATTGTTTAAGTTATGAAAGCACAATGGGGAAATAATATAACGCTAACATACCAAGTATTGTTGGCGTTTTATAATCAAAGAAAAACTAACTAAAATGAATGTAGGAGCATCTAAAGATTGGATACAACAACAATACGTTAGAGAGTTTGGGCCAAAACTACAATCAAACGAGTACTATTACGATAAAGAAGGTAGAATGGTTATGACTGAAGAATATCATACACGTAGAGGTAGTTGTTGTGGTAACGGATGTTTAAAATGTCCGTACGAACCCATACACGAAAAAGGAAATAAAGTTTTACAAGAATCCCGACATTAAGTTGGGATTTTTTTTTACAGTATATTTATATATAAAATATTATAATGAGAAAAATTATTAAACTCACAGAGGCTGATTTAACAACAATTATTAAAAGAGTCTTAAAAGAAGGTCCTTTTGAAGAAATAGGGAGGTTAGGGTCTGAAGCTGCTAAGAAAATCGCTGACCAACTAACTAAAAGTGTACAACAAAAAAAAGATGGAGCAATTAATACCAGTAAATCAACATACGATAAAAGTACTGACGTAATCAATAAAGACTTACCTGAGTTTACAGTAAACGCAAAAAAACCACAAACAGTAAGTGGAGGATCATATATATTAGATATGAATAACCCCAACTCAAAAGATATTACAGTAATATGGGGAGGGATGCCAAGTTCACAATACGGAGCTAAATTTATGAAAAAAGAAGGTAAGGGACTTTTTACTAATAAAAATGTTATATATAGTAATTACGAAAATTCTCTTAGCACATTAAAAGGTATCCTTAAAAATAATGGTGTTAAAGATTTTAGAATTAAATCTGTTAGTGGATTCTCAAGAGGAGGAATCAATGTGTGGGGAGAACTTAAAGGTGGATATGACTTTGTGGGGTTAATTGACCCATCAACACCAACACTATATAAAAGTTTACCTAACAACGCTAAAATGATATCTAGATGGGAAAATTGGGGTTGTTGTCCGTCGTATAGAGCTTATCTTAAACAAATGGAAAAAAGCGGATTATCAAAAAGAATTGAAGCATCATATTATAACCATTTAGAAATGCCAAAAATATTTTTTCAAAAATATTCTAGTTCAATGTAACTCTTTATTCAAAATTGACTTCCTCTATATTTATTTTATATGGCAGACGGAATTACTTATGGTATAAATTTTCCCTTTAGACAAAGTGAAAAAGGTTTTTATTTGTCTATTTCTGAAGAATCTTCAGAAGAGATAAGAAGTAACCTATTACATTTAATATTAACAAAAAAAGGGACTAGATATTATTTACCTGATTTTGGTACAAGAATCTATGAATTTATTTTTGAACCATTAGATGGTGAGACGTTCGATAGTATTAGATCCGACATTGAGCAACAGGTTGCAAAATACATACCTAACCTAACTATAAATAATATCACCATTGAACCATATTTAGAAAGCGATGAGGCTCCCGGTGATTTAAATTATGAACTTTTAGGTCAGGCAAGTATATATAGAATACCCGGACAAAACACTGGTGAATACACCGCTAAACTTAAAATAGACTACACTGACGAAGCTAAGGCTTTTGGAAGTCGAGAGTTCGTTATAATTAATTTATAAAATGGCAAATAATAGGATAAACTATACGGAGAGAGATTTTGAGGGGTTAAGACAAGACCTTATTAATTACACAAAACAGTATTATCCGGAACTGATACAGAATTTTAATGACGCATCAGTTTATTCTGTATTAATGGATTTAAATGCGGCAATTGCTGACAACTTACATTTCCACATAGATAGAAGTATACAAGAAACTGTATTACAATATGCACAACAAAGATCGTCAATTTATAATATAGCGAGAACATATGGTTTAAAAATCCCCGGATATAGACCATCGGTTGCTCTTGTTGACGTATCAATCACGGTACCACCATTAGGGGATTCGGAAGATACAAGATATTTAGGAATTTTAAGGGCAGGAGCACAAATCAATGGGGGAGGTACGACGTTTGAAACCGTATATGATATTGACTTCTCAACACAGTACAACCAAGAAGGGTTTGTTAACAGAACTAAAATACCAACGTTTGATGCCAATAACAAAATCATAAATTATGTTATCACAAAAAGAGAAGTGGTTGTTAATGGATTTACTAAGGTGTTTAAAAAAGTTATTAACCCTGTAGATGCGGTTCCATTCTTTAACTTATTTTTACCTGAAAGGAATGTTTTAGGTGTTGCTACAGTAATACAAAAAGATGGGACATCATATCCTGGTACCCCCACGTTTCAAGATTTTTTAAATGCGACAGATAATAAGTGGTATGAGGTTGATGCCTTGGCTGAGGACACTATCTTCATTGAAGATCAAACAAAACCGGTAGATAATGCGGGTGTTAAGGTAGGTAGGTATTTAAAAACAGATCAAAGATTTATAACTGAATACACACCTGAAGGGTTTATGAAGGTACAGTTTGGCGGAGGAACGACAACACCAAATGAACAATTAAAAAACTTTACTAACACTGGAGTTCCATTAGATATAAACAACTATCAAAATAACATTGGATTGGGGTTAACTGTTAGACCTAACACTACAATATTTATACAGTATCGAGTTGGTGGAGGTTTAGCGACAAATGTGGGTGTTGGGGTTATAAACCAAATTGGGTCTGTAGAATTGGCGGTTACAGGACCATCAGATTCAATAAATAGAAATGTTGTTCAGTCACTCGCTTGTAATAATGTTACTGCAGCAATTGGAGGAGCAAACCCACCATCTACCGAAGAAGTTAGAAATATGGTTTCATTTAATTTTTCAGCACAAAAAAGGGCAGTAACAATAAACGATTATAAATCTATTATTGATACAATGCCTGGTAGGTTTGGTGCACCAGCTAAAGTTTCTATAACAGAAAAGAATAATAAAATTAACGTACAAATACTATCTTACGACACTACAGGTAAATTAACACAGGTTGTTTCAAACAACTTAAAAACAAATTTAGCGACCTACCTATCAAAATATAGAATGATAAACGACTACGTTGCTCTTGACGTTGCTAAGGTTGTGGATTTGGAGTTTGAGATATTTGTTGTTTTAGATTCCTCACAGAATCAGGGACAGACGGTAACACAAATAATTGATCAAGTATCAAACTATATGAATCCAAAAAATCGAGAACTTGGTCAAAATGTGAACGTATCGGACGTTAGACGATTAATCCAAAATAGTGCGGGGGTGATATCACTATCCGAACTTAAAGTTTATAACAAGGTTGGGGGACAATACTCATCGTCTCAAACGTCTCAAAGATTTATTGATACGGCAACCAAACAAATTGAATTAATAGACGACACAGTATTTGCTGAGCCGGATCAAATATACCAAATAAGATTCGACAATAAAGACATTAAAGTAAGGGTTAAAAACCTTAAATCGGTAGACTTCTCATAAGAATGTTTATTTTGTTTTTATCTAACCTACCTTTAAAAATACATACATAACTATTTATTTTTAAAAGAAAAGATGACCAAAAGCTATAGGTTAAGAACTGAAATTGGTACCGATAAAAATATCAGAATAAATATAAACCAAGACTTTGATTTTTTAGAGATACTTTCTTTAAAATTAAGACAGGGTGATGTTTATACTCGATTTTGTGCAGACTACGGTGTAGTTGCCGGTAGAGTAATCGTTAATGGGGGTTACGGAGTACCAAACGCTAGCGTTTCTATTTTTATACCATTAGATCAGATTGACGAAACCGATCCCGTTATTTCCTCATTATATCCATATAAAAAACCCGCAGATAAAAACGAGGACGGGTATAGGTATAATTTATTACCATACAAACAAACATTCGGAGGACACACACCGACAGGGACATTTCCCGAAAAAGACGATGTATTAACTAGGTCTGAGGTTTTGGAGGTGTATGAAAAATACTATAAGTACACAACAAAGACTAACGATAGTGGTGATTTTATGATTATTGGTGTACCTTTAGGTGTACAAACAATAGTTATGGATCTCGATTTATCCGATATGGGGTGTTTTTCGTTAAGACCAAAAGACTTAATACGGGTGGGTCTTGGTGCTGAAGAACAATTTAACGGTGAAAAATTTAAATCATCTGAGGATTTATCTTCACTACCACAAATTGTGAATTTTGTAAGAAACATAGACGTAACACCATTTTGGGGTGAAGAAGATTTATGTAATATTGGAATAACAAGAACCGACTTTGATCTTAGAGATTTAGGTGTTGAGGTTAAACCACAAGCGATTTTTATGGGATCTTTGTTTTCAACATCTAACGAAGATTTTTTAAGAAGTAATTGTAAACCAAAAAAAAATGTTGGTAACTTTTGTAACTTAGAAACGGGACCAGGTAAAATATTATCAATAAGACAGACAATAAATTATGATAGTAGCGGACAACCAATATTAGAACAACACAGTTTACCTAATGGTGGTAAAATTATAGACGAAGATGGTACATGGTTAGTGGAAGTGCCGATGAACCTTGATTACGTCACCACCAACGAGTTTGGTGAACAAGTAATATCTAACGACCCATCTGTCGGAATACCAACAAAAGGTAAATATAGGTTTAGAGTACAATACCAAAACGAAGATCCGGAAAATACAACTGTAGAAAGAGGTGATTATTTGGTACCAAACATTAGAGAGTATGGTTGGACTAACACCGGTAAATATGAAGATGTTGATACATCATTACAACTAAAATCTTATGCGTTTAGTTTAGATTGGAACGACTATGCTGATCCACAAGCCGCAATTAATTGTGAAGATTACTTTTATGAGTTTAATTTTAATAAAGTTTATACTGTAGCAAATTTTATCGATAGATTTAAGTGGGGGTATAATAGATCAAGACATTTAGGGGTAAAAGAGATTGATAGTAAAGATTGTAATCAGATAAATAAATTACCGGTTAATGACGGGGTAAGGAACTTTGATTTTATATTTTTCTTAATGATGTTCTTAATAACCATCGTTTCTTTATTGGTACCAAATATTTTAATCATATTACACGTATTAGCCCTTTTATATCCAATATTTAGAGTGATTATTAATTTATTTGTATGGTTGATTAATACATTTGTATATGCAATATGTATTGTTGTTGCGTTTTTATCTGCTAAATTAAAGAAATCGGATTGCAAAAAACAAAACATTACACCATTATCAAAAACAAACCCATTTAAAAGAATCTCATTACCAATGATGTCTTATCCTGATTGTGAGTCTTGCCCATGTACAGAACAAGAACTTGACACAACTAGTGATACTGAAAATGATATTTACATAATAAGTCTTGGTAATTACAGTGTTTTGGCAAATTTAACTAGTGTTGACACTTACTCAAAATTAAATACTAGTATAGACCCTACAAACGAAAATTTAAACATATCATTTAGACAGTTCCTTTCTGGATTCCAACCAATAGATAACGCTACTTACGATAGAATGATTAAAGTTCCCTTCGCGTCTTACGACAATAATATCCTATATTATGGTAAAACTCCTTACGACGTATCGTTAGCTCAATCAGTGAACATGGCAAACATGAGAGAGAGATACTTCCAAGATGAAAACATAATTCAAACCACAGTATATAACACACCACCTAATAGTAACACACCACAACCCTCAACACCATTCACTGATAATGTATTGGTTTTATTATGTGATTCTCAAACAATATCAAACATAAATCCAGGACAATTATTAACATTTAATAGTCTTGATAATATAAACGACCCAAATACAACCGGATTAACTAGCGGAAATCAATTTAATACAACTGCGATTACAGGATCCACACCATATAACGCTAATAACTTGGTGAATAAACCCGTTACTTATGTTAAACAAGATGGAACGGTGGACACCGTCAACTTAAAACTATTAATTACATCTGACGGTAAAGAATATAATTTTAAATCAGGAACAGAATACTTTCAACTAATAACTGGCGGGACTGTATCACAAATGTCTGGATTAACCGTTTCCTCAAATAGTGGATTACTTAGAAAGTATATTTTTAATAAAACCCAAAGATTAGAAGACTGGCCATCATATAATGGAACTCAACAAACTTCTTATTTATTTGTAAAAGACCAAATAGATGGTTTTAATGATTTGGAGGTTCTGATACTAGTTAAAGGTGTTGATCCCTATACCGATAAACAAAACATAAGATACGATTTATCAAAATTATTTGGTTATAGTAATTTTGGTTTAGGTCCGGTAATCGAAGGTAACTATTTTTTAAACATACCGATTCAACCAAATACGGTAACAACACCGGTCGGAGCACCTTCATGGTGGAATGATTTTAAAACTCCCGAATCACACTTAGTTACTAATAATAGTAACGTGGCACTATACCACCAACCGTTTGGTTTTAATGTTGACCCTATTCAGTTTTCAAGTTTCACAAATAACTCACCATATTACTATAACTCAACAGATAAATCAACGTTAACACAAAAGGCGTTCTCAAATGACCTTCACGATTTATCATACTATACTCAAGGAGGTATATATTCTTTTGTATATCAAAACTCAAATTTAAGTGCAACAAATGTAATGGGATTCCAATGGGGTCAGGGAGTGTCAACTCTTGACCAATATGTTTGGTTAACAGACGGTCAGAGTTATCCTTCAGTTCCAGACGCTATTGCTCAAACAAACGGTACCGCTGGTGTTCCATTAACGTTATATAGACCTAACCCATCTTTACCTGAAGGAGCAAAATTCTATACTGATCCAGCATTTTTAAATGTGTTTACTGTTGGTAATGATTTAATTAGAGTACAACTGATGGGGTCCACAACCGTTTATGTTGTTTTAATTTTCTCTACGGGTCAAATTGTGGGTAACCCATATAACATTAATAGTGGTTATAGTGCTCAATTACAAAACATAGATCAAGGTAGTATAGAAGGGGGTACCTTAATAGGTGTTAAGTCGTATCAACAACCGGGAGTATACGACTCAAGAGTATATTCATTTGCTTACCACACAAATAATGCTAACCCAAACATAACAATAACTAACAATAATAGACTTGTCTTTAGATCAGATAGATTACCTACATCTGATGTTACAGAAGTTTCAGGTAATACCTCATATTCTTTACATTTTAATAATAATTTTGAAATATACACTATAGATGATTTTGGAAATTCGGTAGCAATACCATCAAATGATTTTGAAGCGACAGATAATACGTTTAATGCACAAGATTTAACGGGAGACACTAGTAACGCATATACAGACGCAATACTAAACACATTAACCTGTGAGGGTATGGTTACTATTACTTGTTACTCAGGTAGTGGTAATAGTTTTGGTGTTGAAAACCCTTGTACAGATCCACTTGATACCATTTCCCTACAAAGCACAGGTAATAGAGTTAAAGGTGGGTGTTATTTTTTCGTCGATAAACCACTTATATTATCAATACCTAATGATATAAGGTACTTTAGAGAATGGAGATCCAGATTTAGAGTAACATATGCGGCCTGTAGAGGGATCTTTTCACAGGTATTTCAAAATAATTGGTTGAATGGATCACTTTATATGTTTTCATTTAAAAAACAAACAATATTTAACATACAAGGACAACCAAAAAAATATAAATTCTGTGGAACGGTCGATAGTCTTTATAGGGAAGGTCAAGGAACTATGTTCTATGCTGAAGGAACCTCCAATGGTATATTTTACAGATCAACACCATACAATGGTAATGCTTCGACGTTTGTTGGTCAGATACCTCAAAATAAACCTTTTATAATTGGACAGGCACAAGTGGTACCATTCTCCGCAAAAAACGACAGGAATTTATTTTTCCCCACAACAATTATGGATTTAGGACCAAGAGACCTTTACACGAAAGAAATTTGCGCCAATCCAATTTTTGAAGGATATCTTATGAATGGATTAGAAAGTACATCATATAATGATCAAGGGGATGTCTTACAGTTGGCAATAATATCAAGATTTGTGAATAAAAACTTTTGGTTACAAACGGTTGGTTTAGGTGATAAGTCAGTAAATAGATTCTTCTCAAGAAGCGGTGATCGAATAGATGGGGATATAGCTCAAATGTTTAGTATAAATTCAGAATTTGGTGTTATACCTTTTGGTGATGAAGAATATGATGACACGGATTTATATGTGCAAGGTGGAGGATTAAATAGTTTGGTTGGTATCTTTTTCTCGTCCGACACTGTCAGTAGAAACATACTAACACCTGGAGTTCAAACATTTTCTTTAACACCACCACTATTAAATTATTTCGGATATTCAAAAACACAAGAAGTACCGATGTATAAATGGAGGTCGGATAGTGTAACTACCGGACAACAAACAATCTTTGGTACGGATAATAATGAGTGGGATACTGACGTGACTAACAATAAATTCTACTCACAAAAATATCAATCAATGAGTTTTCAATACGCACCAACAACGGATTACTTTAATGTGACACCAACAGGACAAAAGGGGTATATTTTTAATTCCGATAACAACGGTAATAACGACCCTAACTGGACTGGTACTATTAGTACCCCACAATCTTTTGTGGTTGGAGCACCATTCCATTTTTACTTTGGTTTAAATAAAGGTAAAACAGCACTTAATAAATTTATAACAAACTATATAGGTAATTAAAATGTCTAGAGACGATGAAAAAAGAATAGTTTTAGGATCCAAAAGATATGCGTCTAGTACGGATAAACCGGTGTGGATCCAATTACCACTTGCTGGTGAAAGAAGAACTATGGTTGAGGGGGAACGAAATGTTTTTATTAACCAAACAACTCAGTTTAATGATGAAAGACAAAGTAGTGGTAAATTTAGATTATCAGGGAAACTTGTTAATTTATTTCAAAATCAGTTAAGTGGTTCTACACAATACGCACCATATAAAAACTTCCTATATTATACTAACGGTATTAGTAATGCGATTTCTAATGTGTCAAACCCTAACGCCCCTTGGGAAGGGTATCCACAATTTTATGAGTTTACGTTTTTTAGAGAACAAGGAATACCCGGTCACGTACCGTTTGTTGCAAAAAGTGCTTCTTCATATAATTGGATGGTTTATGTTTCATATCCGTTTAGTAGTGATACCACACAAAAAATGTCGTGGACAAGTGAAAAGTTTAATATAACTAATGCGAACTTTTTGGTATCCGATGGGATCCCTTTTGTTATGGAATCAGGAACACTCAATGGAAAACAATTAATTTATTTTTATTGCGGAACCAATCATAATTTAAGTATAGGTGACTTTTTAGAGATAAATTTACCACAACAACCTTTAGGTATTGACGGTAAAAAAGTATTTCAAGTCTTTTCGATTGGTGACGGTAGTTACGGATCTGAAAGATATGTATTCACAATATTCAATCAAAAGTTTAACCCAAACCAAATACAAACCGGTACTTACGGTAATTTTAAAAGAATTTTAACTAATACGAATAGTGCCGAAACCAAATCAAGATACTACATAAGATTACATAAGACATTAACTGAGACTAAAGATTTGGATATATTTAAATCTGGATTCGATAGGAATGCGTTCAGAACACAATCTAAAATTGAATATTCGGCAATTACACCAAACAACGTTCAAAGAGTGTCTTTTAAAGACGACAATCAAAACTATTCCTTTTCTTTTTCCAAAGATGTGGTAATTGATGGTTTATTAGATAACAATGGAAAACCATTGACAAGTTTATATTTAACTGCGGTCCAAAGAGGGTACATGGGTTACTTTAACCCACCAACACTAACCGCAAATGGTACGCCGACAGCGATAGATATTGGATGGGAATTTAACTTTTTAAAGAATAGTGTTGATACTTGGTGGGATCATTCGGGTACCGTAAATAAAGACAACATACCACTTACCAGTTATAACTACAATTCGTTAAATTTTTATTATAACGAATTATTACCTTTAGGTTCTACATTGAAGGGTGATTTTTGTGAGTATAACGATTTTGAACAACAAGAATATGTTTTATCACCCATAACACACAAATACTCTTTTAACCCATCTTTATTGTGGGACAGTTCACCTGTAACATATCCAAGTGGTTATTTTTATAAACCTCACCATGAAATCACAATAAGAGTTTTTAGTGGGGATATTGAAACAGGTAAAAAAGGTGAAGTGGATAACGTACCAAGTTACTCTTGGTTTTCAGAAATAGAACAAACATTCTTTTGGCGTGATATATATACATATGGGTTTATTGATGGTGACGGTAGGGGGGTAAACTATCCGTTTTTGAATGGAGCTCATTACCCGTTTTCAAACATACTATTTAACCAATACCCACAAAAACGAGATATGTTTGTTCAAACAAACCAAATAAACACAATACAAACTGACGATTGTGAGTAATTATAGATTTTCATTTAACGCGGACGATAAAAGCATTAATATACCAATCCAAATCAATTTTGATATGGAGGGTAGAGATGATGCTATCGACATCTTACAAAATCAGATCAAAGAAGAGGTGTTAAACCCAATTAGTGATTTTGAGCTAACAAGATTTAGCCATGCCACTTGGGATGTAGATACCACAAAAACAGAAATAAATTATAAATTTAATTTTTACAACTCACAAGGACAAACCGATTTTTTAAATAACCCACCAAACATAAACCAATGGTTGGATGATTACCAAAATGCTGGATTCTTAGATGAAGAAATATATTATTTTGCAAATTCATTTAAGAAAAGTTTTTTTAAGTTGGATTTTTATGATAGGAACACGACCGAAAATCAAAAAATATTGTTTTCTGTTGTTTTACCAACACAACAAGGGTTAAAAGAACCGGGAATATTATTTGCAAACCCTAACTTACAAGTGTTAGTTAAAAAACCATTAATGGTTTTAGATTCTATTGGTGCAGATAAAGAGGGGTTCTTTCTTTATTGGTTAAAAAACCAAACGTATTTATCACAAACCGAAATGTATATGAGTTGTAAATTTTACAACGCAAAAAAAGGACAGTTTGTTAGAATGATGAATACACCACAAAGTAATTTTGTTGGTCCAAATGTGTACGATTTTAATAAAAGTCAATATTTTTACTATAAAGTCTTTATAGATTACACTAATTACGAATATAGTGTTTATAGGGAAGTCCCTTCAGGTCAATCAAACTTTATTTATGTTAGAGTTGGTGAAGGACAAACAACACCAATAAACTGGTATGAATATGTTAACCCACTATGATAGAGAATAAAATATATTATAGAATCTCACCTGAAGTATTAAAGGATGATATTTTTTCTGAAAGTTATTCAGGAGATAGTGGACTGAATAATTTTGGTCTATATAGTGGTATGTCTTACGTTTTAAGTGGGGGTACAGGTGGTACGTCACTACTTAGTGGTCTGACCATACCAATCTTCCTTACACAAACTTATAATGATGTTGGATTTTATTCTGAGTTTGACGGATTAATGGAACAAAAAGATGTAATAACCAATTTCCTTTATTCGGGATACAACCAATTTAATTTATACCAAGTACAGTTATATAACACATCTGAAAAGTTTACAAAAACATTTTTAAACTTCTCAACATATAATATTGATTGGGGTGATGGGTCACCTGCGGATCCAATGATATCCGACACTATTAACCACACATATAATGTTAGCGGTACTTACACCATCACTATGTCGGGCTCGAACTCGTTTGGTCTAACTATCATACAAAAACCAATCACAATACCACTATCGGGAGTAACAATAGATAATCCAAACGGTACAGTTACCTACACACCACAAGGAGGTAGTTGGCCGACAAATACAATAACATTGGACACAATATTCCAAGGAGATAGTAATAACCAAGTATCGGGACAAACTTCAGATAATTTTACAACGATCCCGTTTATTCTTTCGGGATATACAAAATCTAAATTAAACGAACTTAGAAGATATGGTACTCAATCATATACGGTTGGTTATCAGTTTTTTAAAAATAACGACATTTTAGGTCAAATAGACTTGATCACTAGTGATTACACGGCATACACAATTAATAATATAAGTTATTTTGACTTTCCTGACGGTAAAACATTCTTTATTTTAAATTCTTCCGGTATAACTGACAATATGATTGTTGCTTCAGCGATTACAAAAAATGAATATTTGTTAGATTTTGTTATGAGTCCTGAAATACAGGCCGATGTTTTCATCGAAAGAGGTAAATATTCCGCTTTTGAGTCGTTAGAAAGGTTAGGTGAAATTGATAATACGGGAGATATGGTTAGGTATGGTTACGGTTTTTTCAAGATTAATACTACATAAAAAATGAAGATAAACTATTTATAAATAAAAAAAATGGCATTAGGAACATACGGAACAGTAAGACCGGCAGACGTATCACCTGAAGATGTTGATATAATTTTACATTATACCGAATCTAGGGATGTGACAACCAACTTCACATTAAAAAAGTTAAACGCAAGAACAATTTTAACACCTTACTTTAATAATACAGATACCGGAGGAAATGATGGTGTTGAGATTTTAGGTGGGTTATATAATTTAAAATTACCCGCATCCGAATTTAATAAAATTGGAATTTACACACTTTATATTAGACCTGCAGAAGTTAGGACAGTTATTACTGATTGTGGGGTTTTATCGTCTTTACCAAATGTTAAAGGTATAGTAATAGATTTAAACAACGTACCAAATTTATATAGGAATAAATTTACTAATCAAGGGTTGGTTGGGTATAGAATTGAATATTTAAACTCCGATGGTAGTAAAATACAAAATTTCTATAGAATAGTGACCTCATCGTTTTATTGTGAACCTGTCTTGAGTGATCAAACAAATAGCACACAAAAAACAATAAGATATAGGTATGTTGACGGAGGAAGCGATTTAATTTTTTGTACACTATCACCATCAACCGCACCAACAAACAAACCAACTGCAACACCATATATTGGACAACCAAATCAAAATATTATAGTAACTAACACATTTTTTAATCCGTTAACTATCGATATACAAATGGCTGAACATGATTTAGATACTATAGCGATAGCCCTTTACGGTAATCAAACTAAGAGTATTGAAGATGGTATTTACACGTTATACGATAGTGCTGGTAACATATATAAACAATACAACTTGTTTGAGATTAGAGATAACTTTAATGAATTACTTTATGAAGTTAGGCAAGATAGGGGATCTAACGTAGATTTTAGTAAGAACTTTACAAATATTATTAGTTAATGGCAAAAACAAAATACTTTTACCCTCCTGCCCCATCCGTTGGGTCACAAACGTTTTCGGACAACATAGTTGGTTTACAATTAGTTGCGGGTGGAGGTCTAACGCAAGGTAATTTTGAGTTTACTTCGGCGATATATGAAAAGGTAAATCGAAAGTTTGATACTGGTGTTTTTTCAGAGCCATTTACTTTAGAGAATTTAAATATTGAAAATATTGAAGAGACTAAAAAAATTATTGAAAAAAACTTTAAGGTTTACCCTAATTTTGATATCTCACAAATAACAAGTTTTTCACTATATGGGTCACTACAGAAACGGTTATTAGCATCTATCACTAAGGTTATTAACTTTTTTCCCGCAGCCATTGAGATATATAGTAACCAATCATCAGGTATCGGAACCTATCCAACAGCAACCAACATTGTTTATGATAGTGTTGATGATGAGACTACTTTCGATATTAACGTCTTTTTATTTAACAACCCATTTGGTATTGACTATTCGACAAACGCCAAAAGAAATTTAGAAACAAGACCTTTAGCGGTATCTAAATATAGAAATATAACAGATAACTTTACGAGTTATTCTCTTTATTTTAAAACCTTAGATGTAGAATATAATTTACTTGATTTGGTACCAACAACGTCTTTGACTGGTGGTACGGTTAATGTTACAGTTAAGGGTGATCCGTTTAATAATAAAATATCTACAATTACACAATCAAACGAAACGTTAATAATAAAACCAAATAACTTAGTTACTGAACAAATTTTTTCAGATAGTTTTGATGAGGTCGAGGACTTTTTACTTAATAGAAAAAGTATACCCCTTTATACCTCAACTTTTAAATATCCCGATTATGATGGCGACGGTAATTATGTTATGTACAACGAAAAGGTGACTTGGAAATTGGATATTTATTGGAATTTAGATATTACTTCGCCAAATTTTGACAACTACCTAACTAAAGTACAAAAAATTGCAGAAGCGTTAGACCTTTATAAAACCAATTTGATTAGTCGGTTTTTAATTACTGGTTCGTTTATCGAGTTTGATACTGCAGATCAAAAAATTGAAAAGGTACTTCAAATATATGGTAGAAGTTTTGATGAGGTTAAAAAATTTATCGACGCGTTGGCTAATATGAACTCAGTTAACTATGTTGTGGGGAACGACATACCGTCGCAACTATTGGTTAATTTGGCGCAAACTTTAGGGATCAGTACCAATATTTCACCAATAACTAATGAGAACTTTTTAACGTCGGTATTTAATCCAAACGCTACACAAACATATCCGGGACAATCAAAACCGGATACACCAACCGAACTTAATTATCAATATTATAGAAATTTAATATTGAACGCGTCTTATATGTTTAAGTCTAAAGGTACGAGAAAATCGATAGAATATATCTTGAGATTTATTGGTGCTCCTGATGCTTTGATTGAACTAAATGAAATTGTTTATTTGGCCGACTCTAAGATAAACATAAATAGATTTTACGAACTTTATGATAACGTGTCTGGAGGTACTTACTTAAACGTATCACCAACATTAGACCCAACCAACACTTTTAGTGTTTTAGGCACAACATACACGGGGTATACAACGTCTGCTAGTATAGAATTAACGACTTCTACGTTAGCTGATTATCCGGTTGACCCTTATGGTTATCCAAAACCACCAACAAACAACGACAGTTATTATTACCAACTTGGAAGTGGATGGTTTGAACAGACACCTGAACATAGATCTGATGAGGTTGCTGATTTAGCAAATTCTTCATTTGATCCAACAAACCCGTATTTAATATCATCCTTAAAACCGTTCACTTATGGTCAAGAATATTTAGATAAGTATAGAAACTTTCCATCTATGGGTACTTTTGGTTTTGAAATAACAAAGACAATTGACAACCAAAAATCGTGGGAGATAAATACAGAAACAAGAAAAAATAATAGTGACTTCAATGGTGTTGATTATACGACGGAAAGTGATGATTTGGTTTTAAATACTAAAATGGTTGAGGTTTATTTAAACATGGGTCAAGGTATCACTTACGATATATGGGATATGTCAGCACAATACGATTACCCTATACCTAATACGGGGTTAACCGCACCATATCCATCACCAGGATTAATAGATTGGACATTCATAAATCCAAAACCAAAAGAGAAATCGTTTTTTGAGTTTGCTCAAAGTTTTTATAATAATTTTATTAATGTAAGAAATCGGTGGACAATATCTGACGGTAAAACCGGAGGATATCCAACACTACAATCTGTTTTTTGGAATTATTTACAATCTGAAGAAACGGTTGGAATACCATCTAATAAATTCACCTATCAAAAAATGATAGATTTTACATTAGGGTTAGGTGATTATTGGCAAAGACTTTTAGAGCAAGTTGTTCCGGCAACAACAATATGGATGACAGGACAAAAAATGGATAACTCGGCATTTCATAGACAAAAAATTGTTTGGAGAAGACAAAGGGGTTGTATATTTATTCCTGTTAGTTGTATTCCTTGTGCATATAATGGTCAGTTATTTACATATGATTGTATTGATCAAACATTAACTTGTTCTTTAACTAATCTAAGTAACCCATTATTTCCAAGTCAAGTACTGAGCGATAGTGTGAACAACCTAATTGCGTCTAGTGGGTATACACAAACACAGTGTGACGAAACTAGTGTTGTTAGTACTTGGTATATTGATTGTCGTTTAGATAGTGACATATTAATACAAGGTTCGTTCTTTACAGGGTATGGAGATCAGACACCAACAACAACTCAAATTTTAACGGCAATCGAAACTGAATTAGATACTTTATACAGTTTTGGTTTAAATTATTATTTGGCTGGTAATAACTTAATAGTGAGTAATACTACTTGCTACGATAACTTTACTAATAAAACTTTCCACATAAATATCGGTGTGGATATAGATATAAATTGTACGAACTAATTATAGATTATGGCATGTGTTTCAGGATTAACAAATGGGGTATATAGTTA
>Ga0181346_1000477_pt1 | contig 17512 bp, 30 predicted proteins | sample Su13VDMM15DN_FD_130100 | JGI IMG/M metagenome (GOLD analysis project Ga0181346, IMG submission 130100) | Freshwater viral communities from Lake Michigan, USA - Su13.VD.MM15.D.N | ecosystem: Environmental > Aquatic > Freshwater > Lake | place: USA: Michigan | collected 2013-07-15 | reverse complement strand
TTGTTTAAAGATGGTTCGATGATTGGTCTTAATGAACAGCTACTGTCTGAATATGTAGATTGGATTGCCCATAAGCGTATGGTAGCTATCGGCGTCAATCCAAACACTAAGTCAACTTCTCACCCATTACCTTGGACTCAGAAGTGGATTGCTGGTTCTGATGTTCAGGTCGCGCCACAGGAAGTAGAGCTATCTAGTTATGTTGTTGGTGGAGTTAATAAAGACGTTGATGAGAATACATTTAAGGGATTTTCATTATGAGTTATAAAGATAAAGTATTTACAAGATACGAAATTATTGATAATGAAAGTGACTGGATGTGGCCGAGGGAGGATGATGGCGCATGGGATGGTCCAACGAAAGATTGGGAACAATCTCATAAAGAAAAATACATGAAGTATCTAAGAGCAAAAAACGTTGTTGTTACGGCTGGCGCAAATTGTGGATTACACACTAGGTTTTTCTCAAAACTATTTCATGTAGTTTATGCCTTCGAACCTGCTCCTCTGAATTTTCATTGCATGGTCAACAACTCACAATTTAACAATGTTATCAAAATGCAATGTGCCTTGGGTAAAGAACATAAACCTATAAGAATGGAATATGTTGATAGATTGAATGTTGGAATGCATAAGGTTGTTGATGTTCCAGAAGAAAATATCATACCTATTATTCCAATGATCACTTTAGATTGCCTTAATATTCCAGCATGCGATTTAATACAGTTAGATGTTGAACGTTATGAATATAATGTTTTAGTTGGCGCTAAGAATACAATAGAAAAATACAAGCCTGTTATTTCTGTTGAGGTGCATACTAGTGGCGAAAGCGACGAAGAAGTATTACAATTTCTTAAAGATATAAATTATGTTCAGGTAGATAAATCTAATGCTGATGCAATCTTTGTACCTAATCTATGAAAAGCAAATTCATTAAATACTTTATGAGTGTTGCTGAGCTTACTGCTCAGTTATCTCACGCAACTCGACTTAAAGTTGGATGCGTTATTGTCAAGGATAATCGTATTCTTTCTATTGGCTACAATGGTATGCCAGCTGGTTGGGATAATTGCTGTGAAGATGAAGAGGATAAAACTAAAGATGATGTTATTCACGCTGAAAGCAATGCATTAACTAAGCTCGCTTCTTCTACTGAATCTTCAGAGGGTGCTGTATTATTCATCACCCATTCTCCTTGTATTCATTGCGCCAAGCTGATCTATCAAGCTAAGATAAAAAAGATTATATATAGATATACCTACCGTCATGAAGAAGGTATGGAATTTTTAAACAAAACTGATGTTGAAGTAGTAAACTACGACGATTTAATGGAGATATAAATGAACGATGAATGGTGTACATGCGCGCATTGTGACAATGAATACAAAGTAATTTTTGCCTCACAGGATAAACCTCGTTGGTGCCCATTCTGCGGTAGCGAAACAGAATCAGTGGAAGAAGATTACGATCTTGAACAAGACGAGGAGTGAGTCTAGAGAATGTTTGGTTATGGGAAGGGAACCCCTTTAATACTAGTGATATAAATACATTCTTTGGGTTCGTATATATAATTACAAATACTCTTACTGGAAAAAAATATATAGGTAGAAAGTATTTTTATTCTACTAATAGAGTAAAACAGAAGCATAAAAAGGTACGAAAAATCATCCGCAAAGAATCGGATTGGTATAAATACTATGGTAGTTCTAAGACTCTTTTGGCCGATATAAAGGAATTCGGGAAAGAGAACTTTAAACGAGAAATATTGTCTCTCCACGAAGGTAGAGGCGATGTTAATTACTATGAATTGAGAGAACAGATTCTACGAAGTGTTCTAGAGCATGATGATTATTATAACGATAACATCATGACACGATTCTATAGGAAGAAAAATAAGACAATGTCTGTATTTGCAAGGGTTGCTCCATAATAGGCACGCGATGACCAACGGTAAGTCATCATTCCATTAATTAACACGGAGACTTCTAATGAAGAAACTATTCCTAACAACCGCACTACTAGCACTAATCGCTTCCCCCGCTGTTGCCGCCACGGTAACTGCCGAGCTTCGCGCTGGTGCTGATGGTGGAAAATCGCCGCTAGAATATAAGCTTGACTATCAGGCTCCATTCTTTCAGGTGTTCCCAAATCTAAACTATGGTGTAGAACTAACAACAAAGCAGCAGCCAAATAATGGTACTGTTGCTTCTAAGGCAGTTGCTCGTGTTGGTGTTGATCTACCCACTGTGCTTGGTTTCAATGTTGGTGGTAATGTTCAATTAGGTCGTAATCTAGAAGCTGCAACATCTTCAGTTGTTGCTAATAAGGCTGTCATTAAGGGCGGCGACTATAATCTTTATGGCGCAGAAGTGAATGTAAGTCGTGCTCTAGTTGCTGGCATTACTGGCGATGTCGGGTATCGTTTTCGCAATGGTATTGAAAGCAAGGGTCTTGACAATCAGGAAACTCGTCTAAACGCCGGTCTATCGTATGAAATTCTTCCTTCATACAAGATTGGTGTAGAGTATTATCGCTACTCGCGCGCGATCAATCCAGCCACTGGAACAAAGTTGTTCTCACAGGTTGCACTTAAGCTTGGTCACTCGTTCTAATAACGAGTGCTTTGTAAGAAAGAAAGTGGCTCCTTTAACCGGGAGCCATTTTTTTATGCTAGCAGCTCTGTAAATGGACTTTTTGTTTCCATTGAATCTTTGCCCCAGCTGTCAGTGCCAATACCCATAGCCTTTAGCAATGTTAATCCAACTCTAGATACAGTACTGTTATCTCCAGCTATATGGTATCCGCCTTTCATTCTTCCACTGGCGCCACCAGCAACTAGAAGTGGTAATCCATCAACTGCATGAATCTTAGCAAAACTCTGATCTGTAAATGCATATACTAAACTATTATCTAATACAGTTCCGCTGCCTTCTTTTATGCCATCAAGTTCTGCAAGCATCATAGCAAAAAGTTCCATACTATGTAAATTATACTGAGCAACTCTAGGTTGATATCCTAGGATCGGATCAATAGGCTCTTCATGTGTGGACTGATGATAGCCCAGGGAATCGCCCGGAATGAAGATCTGCGAACCTGGCTCGGAAATACTAAGATTGAATACTCGTGTTTGATCTGTTGCTAAAGCAATTGCTCCTAAACGAGACATCAGAGGAACAATTTTACGAATATTAGGAAGAGCATTATTTACAGCCATATCTTCTGGTATTGGTGGAAGTTCGACCTTTGCGGTGAGTTCTGGACGCTGTAGCTGGGTAGCCATTTGTGTTTCGATTTCTCTTACCGATGTGAAATACTGATCCATGCGTTGTTTGTCAGTAGCACCCAAATACATCATCGCACGTTTGCGGTCCTCTGCAACCACCGACAGTACGCTCTGCTGTACCATGATAGAGGGATCAGGCTTCCAGTTGGGAGAAGAGGGATCTTGGAATCCTGGACCGAACAGTCGTGTATACAACGAAAGCGGTGTGGTTTCTGGAGGAAGTGTGTTGAGTCCGCCGAGGCTGGAATAACTTTCTTTAGAATTACCAGAAGCCGCTGCCGCAACAGATTTATATCGAGCACCTCGACTAATTACATCGGCAATTTGTTGGTCAATTGTTTTTGAATCAAATTGTCCCTGCTTTGATGGGGATATTCCAGTTGCAGCTGCAGCAACTCCAGACCAATGCTGATAGTTTGGATTATCATCGAAAGGAATACGAAGACCGCTGAAAACGTTCAATTTGTGTTTGTAAGCTTCAAGTGGCTTCAGTTGAGAAGTTGTTTCGTAATCTCTACCAGCAGTTTTAGGAACCCATAGAGATTTTGTCAATCCACAACCGAAAAAGAAGGTATTGAATCTTGTAGGTATTTTCTGGCCAGTAGCAGCTAATGCTTGCCCGGTATTATCCAGAAAACAATCAAGGAATGGTACCATCATTGTTGCAGCGGATCCGCGAAACATACCGCGAAGAAGAAATCTACGATCTAGTTTCATTGTTGTGATCTTTCTTATTTTCAAACATCCAATATATTATATATAATACTTCATATGTGGCGAGGAAGAGGTGGGATTCGAACCCACGGAGGACTTTCACCCTCACTAGTTTTCAAGACTAGATCCTTAAACCGCTCGGACACTCTTCCATAATTTACTTGATTTTTGTTTCTTTAAATAACACATGTTTACGAACGACCGGATCATATTTCATTAAAGTGAGCTTTTCTGTCATTGTTCTGGAATTCTTAAATGTAGGATAAGAATACCCAGTTCCAGCTTCACTTACTAATTTTATTTTAATTTTAGTTGGCTTTGCCATAGTATTTTTAGAGCTTTCTTATTATAAGTATAGAAGAATGGGAGGCGAACATGAAAAATACTCGCTTCGGCTTTTTTATATTTATAGCTGCATTATTAGCATGTTCTGACTTGTCATATGCCGGGGAACTTATATATCAATTCAAAAACCCATCCTTCAGCGGGGTGGGTGCATCTTCGCATTGGTTAACGATACAGAACCAAGAGTATACTCGGAGAGCGACTATTGAAGCTGCCATTGCGGCGAACCTGAAAGCCCAGTCTCTTGCCGAGAATAATTCTATTTTGAACAGATTTATGAATAATTTGCAGTCGAGAATATATTCTCAGATTGCACAGCAATTGACTCAGAACTTGTTTTCTAGTCCATCTGCTACTGGAACGTTTTCACTTGAAGGTAACACTATTCAATACACGAACACTGGAGATTCTATTGTATTGAATATTACAGATGATACAGGTGGTGTTACTAATATTACAATACCGGTTGGCGGGTTTAATTTCTAATGAAGATATTATTAACTATATTGATTTCTTTTATTTTGTGTGGGTGTGTTAGCAACGGAGGCTACGACTATGCCAAAGATGCACCTAAACTATACAAAACAGAATTTACTGAATTGAAATCTTTGAAACCACCAGAAAGAAAAGCTGTTGTTGCAGTTTATGATTTTCCTGATCTAACAGGTCAGAGAAAAGATAAAGATACTATGGCAAGTTTTTCTAGTGCGGTAACTCAGGGTGGTGTGACACTTCTTATTGATGCAGTTAAAAATGCTGGCAATGGTGAGTGGTTTACAGTTGTTGAACGAAATAGAATTGATGATCTTGCTAAAGAAAGGCAGATCGTAAAATCTACTCGCGATGAGTATCAAGGTAAAGACTCTAACAAACTGAAGCCAATGTTATTCGCTGGTTTAATATTACAGGGCGGTATTATAGGTTATGATTCAAATATAATCACCGGAGGTGTCGGTGCTAGATATCTTGGTATTGGTGGTGATATTTCGTATAGAAAAGATGAAGTGTCTGTGGCATTAAGAGCGACCTCTACTGATACGGGTGAAGTAGTTTTAAATGTACAGGTATCTAAAACAATATTATCATATGGCACATCACTTACATTATTCACTTTCGTTGATGCAGGAACTAAAGCAGTTGAAGCAGAAACGGGTATAACTGAGAACGAAGCAAATACAAGGGCAGTAAAAGTAGCTACAGAGGCTGCTGTCGTGGAACTAATTAAACAAGGGATAGAAAAGAAACTTTGGAGTTACAAAAATGAAAAGTAAAATCAAGGCAGCAATCTTGATTATGAGTTTGATGACACCATCATTGGTTTTTGGCCAAGCTGCCACTAACTCAATTTATATTGATCAGGTTGGTGATGGAAGCAATATTACAGTATCACAGCAGGGCGGCACGAATAGTGTTGGCTCAGAAGGTACTCCCGTAAACATACAAGGTAATAATCAAAACATTACTCTAACACAAGACGGTGCTAGCAACAGCATCGATGGTGTTGTTAATAATGCTGATAACGTTGATCTAGCTATCACTAATACTGGTGATAACAACGCAGTTACACTTAACATGGGTGATACAGCAAGCATCGCTGGTTCTGCCACAACACTTGATGTTACTGGTAGCACTAACACGGTAAGTTTAACACAGGGCAGCACCTCTTCCTCTAGTGGTGCCACTCAAACAATTGCTATTACTGGTGACTTGAATACATACGCTTCTACAATTAACTCTAATGATGTAACCAATACTGTAACAGCCACTGGCGATTCAAATGCTATCACTATGTTGCAAAATGGATTTGCCGGCAAAAATGTAAACATGGCATTAACAGGCAATAGCAATGACGTTACAATTAATCAGCGGAGCACTACTAATGCGGATACTCTCGGGATTACTTCTTCTGCCAGCAACAGTACTATTATTATCAATCAATGTAACACTATCGGCGGTTGTATCCCCCAATAGTATTGGTTCTGTTTCTGCGTTTACTGGAACAAGCGCAGTTGTTAGGAAAGATCAAAAACTTTCTACGCAATCGCGTTTGCCCATCCAGCAAATGGATAATGTACAGACTGGTAATGGTAGAGTAGAAATTACGTTTGTTGATAACTCAAACGTAAAGGTCACAGAACATTCTAAATTGGTTATCGATGATTTCGTGTTTAGTGGTAATCCTAATACTTCTAAGATGGCATTAAACTTTGCTTCTGGAACTATTCGGTTTACTACTGGCCAACTTGGTAAGATTAATAAACAAAACATCGTTCTCAATACTCCATCAGCTACTATCGCTGTTCGTGGTACAGACTTTACAACGACAGTAGATGACTTTGGTAAGAGTCTTGTTATTCTATTACCAGAAGAAGATGGTACTGTAGGAGAGATTACAGTAAGCAATGCTGGCGGGAGCGTGACTCTCACTAAAGCATTTCAGGCTACTATGGTAAGAACCTTTGACAATGCTCCATCTAAACCCGCTATTTTAAATTTAACTTTAGATCAAATTGATAATATGTTAATCATATCTCCGGCAAATGAAATTGCTGATCTAGGGGAAACTACTAATTCTAAAGCAAACATCCTAGATTTATCTGAACTTGATATAGATTATCTAAAGAATACTGAGTTAGAAAAAGATGACTTGCAGCTATCCTCTTTAGATGTTGATCCTCTTAATGCTAATTTCCTTGAGGATTACCTAGCGACATCTATGGGCGGCAGCTCTACTAAAGATGGTGTTACTGTAAATGGTACAGGATTTGGGTATGATCCAACAACACAGATATATACAATTATAGCAGGTGATAAAGTCCAGTTTACTCGGTCTGTTGGAACTACTGTAGTAGTTAATGTAGAAAAGGATAAAGGTAAGGTCTTAAATATCAATGCTGGTGGTAAAGAGTACTCGGTACAGGTCAATGAAGGTGGTACAAATATAAATTTAAAACAGTCTAATTAACTTGACTTTTTCGATAAAGTGTAGTATAATGAACTGTTGCAGTAAGAGAGATATGCATGAAAAAGATTCTTAAGAAGATATTCCTGTCGCCATGGTTGGCACTTCTAACCTTTGCTTTACTAGTATTCATTAAGGTATCTAATCCCTATCTTGTAGATATGGGTCGTCTTAAGTTTTACGATTATCTTATGCTCGGCAAACCTATTGCCGCTAATGAAATCGTGCTAGCAAACATCGATGAAAAAGCAATTCAGAAGTATGGGCAATTTCCATTCCCTCGTACCGTGTATGCTGACATCATCAAAGATTTAAAAGATAGACACGCCACTCTTCTTGGTAATACAGTTTTATTCCTAGAGCCTGATAGAATGGGTGGTGACTCAGCACTTCAAAATGCGATGACGAGCTATCCTGTTATTCTATCACAAACAGTAGGCAACTGTGCTCGTAATAATACAAATACAAAACGTACAGGTGTTGCTGTTATTGGTGATGGCAAGGCTACTGAATATCTACCAGAGTATCCCTGTGTATTAGATAATATATATGATATACAGACACTGGCAATTGGTACTGGTATCACATCAACACTACCTGAAACTGATGGTGTTGTGCGCAGAGTACCAATGCTTGCTATGTCTAAGGGTGAATACTATCCATCATTCTCATTAGAAATTCTAAGAGCATTCGCAGGACAGGAATCTTATCAGGCTAAAATTAATCAGACTGGTGTTGAAGCTGTTCGCATTCCATCATTCCCAGTCATTAAGACTGATGAATATTCTAGAGTGTTCGTAAATTGGAACTATCGGTTCTCCGAGTTTTCAATTGCCGATATGCCCACAGACCTAACAGGCAAGATAGTCCTGCTAGGAGTAACAGCGGCAGGTGTGACGAACCCTGTTGCAACACCTGTTGGTGCACAATTTCCCCATGCTGTGCAAGCCAATCTTCTTCATACGCTTCTACAGGGGGATTCCGTAGCGATTCCACAATGGACGCAAGCTGCGGATTATGCTGCTTTAATTCTTCTAACACTGGCTATCATCCTATTATCAAGTTTACGATTCTCAATTATTTATATAATAGTTTTGATCGCAGGTTATTTGTATCTACCAAGGTATCTGTTTGAACACAATAAGATCTTATTTGATGTAAGCTTCAACATATTTGCAATATTGCTTATCTATCTACACATCTATACTGTTAAGTTTATCTCTGAGCTAATGCAAAAACTACAGATCAAGAAGCAGTTCGGCACATATCTATCACCTGCTCTTGTTGAGAAACTACAGAAGAACCCAGAGCTATTAAAGCTTGGTGGCGAAACACGCGAGCTATCTATTATGTTTACTGACGTTAGAGGCTTTACTGCTATCAGTGAACACTATGGTAAAGATGTTCAGGGTCTTACGCAGATTATGAACAAGTATATGACTGTGATGACTGATAAGATTTTAAAGAACGCTGGTACACTAGACAAGTATATTGGTGATGCGCAAATGGCATTTTGGAACGCACCATTAGATGATAAGGAACATAGACGAAATGCGCTTAAAACATCACTTCAAATGCTTGAAGACTTGGATCAGTTTAATTACGATATCGCTGCTATGGGAGTACCTGCTTTCGGCATGGGTCTTGGTATCAATACTGGTGGGGTGGTTGTTGGGAATATGGGCAGTACTCAAAGGTTTGATTACACTTGTTTGGGGGACTCCGTAAATCTAGCCTCTCGGTTAGAAGGTCAGTCTAAAGAATATGGTGTAAGAATTGTTCTTGGTCACAACACTGTACAGGGTATTGATGATGAGTTCTTTATTCTAGAACTAGATACGATTGCTGTTAAGGGCAAGAAAGAAGGTGTTAGGATTTATACCTGCCTTGGATATAATTCTAAACTATCTGAATATAAAAAGGCTCAAGCAAAACACACTCAGTTCTTATCTGATTATAGAGCTAAGAGATTTGATAGCTGTGCAAGAAGTATCGAAACCTTGCGCTCTTCCTTCACGGGTAACATGGCAGACTATTATGCAATGATGCTAAAGCGTTGCGAGTATTTCATTAAGAATCCTCCCGGTAAAGATTGGGATGGAGTTTATAGGGCACAATCTAAGTAGGATATTAACGTATATCCCAAAGAGTCGGTTCTATAGTCTTAATACCAGATAGATTAGATGGGAGAGTTGGCATAAAATTAATGCCGCTCTCCTTTTCTACAGTAGCAACTGTCACTTTATACTTGGGAAGATCAGCAACAGGTAGAGCCTTGTTTGGGAAGATAAAGCCCACTGCTCTATTGTTTTTCTTATCAATAATAACTTTAAAGACTCTTGTCGGCACACCGACCTTGTTTGGACCAATAGTAGTATAGCCAGCATCATAGATGGTGCCAGAAACAACATAGATAGAATTGTTGTCAGCTGCTATTGTTCTTACATAAGTTTCTACCTGTTTCCAAATACCACGATTGTTATTAGCAATCTGAGGGATCATATTCGATAGAAAGAATGATTCTGACATAATAACATCTGACTGAGTGTTATTACCAGCAGGAACTAAATGTCCACGATCATAGATATTACCAGCAGTAGCATAATCAGCTAACTGAGACTGATTTGGTTTTGCGATATCTGGATCAGGGCGGAAGTCATCCTTGCGCTTTGACGCACCAGTGATAGCAGCCTTAGTGGGATGCTCTACAACATATTCAGCTGTCTTAGTATCAAAACGATAATGAATAGCATAGTTCTTTTTGCAGATATGTTGGCCAACGGCAACATGTTCAACTGGTGCACCGAAAGCTACAAACTGTGGGCACTTGGTGTTAATATCATTAGCATAAGCAATCGAAAAGAATGCAAGAAGGATTAATGATGCGAATAGAATAATTGATGAGGATAGAATAATCTTCATTTTTTAATTTCCTCTGATTCCACAACTGGATCTGGTTCTGGTGTGACTTCTTTCTTTTTATTTTCAGATGACAGTTCGAAGTCGCAAAGCAAAATCTTAACTATCTCAATTTTTAGTTTTATGTACATCAGAATGATCCTCCTTCAACTGCAATACTACGCTGATTTTCTGTTGAAGCCTGATCATGTCATTGTCAAGCATTCTAATACGATCAATCAATCCTATTAGAATAACGTTAGTCTCACCGATAATAGGCATTAATTTTGTTGTAACGAAACTATAAATGAAATATACAAAGTATCCCATGCCCACTGAAGATACGATAGGAAACCCATACTGCTTAATAGCATTTACAATTAAATCAGGATCCATTAATCTTTCCTCGCATCGTTCTTGCCATCAGCTCTGGCAATGCGGTCAAGGTCGGGTCTAAGTCCAAGAGCAGAACTGACAACAGCGTCTACTCTGATGATATCATGGTTCATGGTCTTAATTCTATTCTCAAGACCCATAATGATACCCTGCATGCCCTTGATAGCTTTTACGACACTTTCAAGGATATAGTTGACGACAAAATAAACAAACACCATAGCTACCAATGCGGCGACGATGGGGAACCCGACTTCTCCTATAAGTTTAAAAATGGCACCAGCGTCCATAACCATGTCCTCTCCAAGCTCGTCTATTTATAAATATAAAAGAGGTTTACTAGGAGATATCGATGGGTTACTTTAAGCAAATAATGCAAGACAGCACCGGATCACCCTCGTCAAAGCGGTGGATCACGGTACTGTTTGCATTGGCTCTATGTGGTGCATTCATCACTTCACTCGTGATGGGCACGAAGGCAGATCCAGAGATCGTTCACGCAGTGATGTATGTAATTATCACTGGTCTAGGTATGAGTGGCGCAGAAAAGTTCGCGCCCAAGTAACCTATTCGTCCTCTAGCTTCCCAAACATATACATCGGTCCAGGCAGGTTTAGCGTGGTGGTCGATGCATAAATCTTCTGCTGCTCTTCCGGAGTCTTGGTCTTAAGATAATCTTCCTGCTGAGCAGCACTCATAATAGAGAAGGCTGGTGGGCAGCTTTGGAAATGAGCATTGGCAGTAAACGAATAGCCAATATTTTCACCATACATGAAACTGGTTAAGGTTCTTTCCTCCTTACCGAACTCACGTTCATATACAGTCTTGCCCTTATCAGGACTTTCATAAATCTTCGTCATGGTAACTCCTAAATTTGGTCGACGTAATAAGATCTGACATGGCTATGGTGTTGCTGCAGGAATTTGTCAGGAGCCTGAGCCAGCATAGAAATTAAATATCCCTTTGCAAACTGGTGTGGTAGCTCAAACAGGATATCAATAACCTCTCTTGAGATTTTAATTTTATCTTCGTGCTTCATACTTCAATAACCTCTTAATTTCATTGATACGTTTCTGGCAACTCACGTTAGCTTCATCGGGAAGCTCTCCATTAATCTCTTCGAGCATGATAAGCTCTTCGTTCAGATCGTTAATGGTTTCTTTCAAAGCTCTAATCATCATTTACTTAATCCTCATCATACAACCATTATAGACTATAATAACAAATAAAGCAAGCACTAAATTCTCTAATAAAATCAATGACTTAGCTAACTCATTGAAAACACTCACTTTTTTAGTTCTTGCTATTTTAACAAAAAGGGTGTATAATGGTTGTATGATGAGTGATACCTCCAACCCCCACCCTGCTAACCTACTGATTTTGCTATAAAAAAATAATGCTTGACTTATTTGTTTTTATAACGTATAATGGTTGTATGATGAATGATGAAAAAGGAACTGAAATGTTGAATTTTATTACCAAGCAAGAATATAGCGGCAATAACGCCGATATCCTATTCGCCGCGAGCGAAGAGTTTGAGTCTCCCTATTTCCTGACCTATCGCCAAGCGATTAGCATTGGTAAGGTCGTCAAAAAAGGCGAGCATGGATATCGTCTCTGCCGTGTGGTCTTCGTTGAAGATCTTAAGAAAAAGAAGAAGGTTGCGAAGCCGAAGTATTTTACGGTATTCAATATCGACCAGACCGAAGAACTGAAAAAGGAAGCTGCCTAATGCGCACCACTCTCATGACTTATCATGTAGAAAATGAATATGACACATGGGTGGTCAAATTTCTTGAGAATGGTATCTGTGTAGCCACTAGGGGTTACGATGATGCCGAAGACGCTGATTATTACTGCCATCTGTATGAAAACGGAGAATTTCATGTATAAAGTGATTATGACGAATTTCGGCAATGTGGTCTATGAAGGTATGGACCCCAATGTCGCTGTTGAGAAAGCTGTGAGGTGTGGTTTCGAAGCTGTGCTTTACACTAATGGTGTTCCCACCCAAACCTACTCGACGATATCTGGGTGGCAGTCTGTAAAATAGTATTTGACTTTATTTTAAAATTAGCGTATTCTTATTAAATCGAAACTATGAAAAGGAAGTTATAGATATGTCTCACGAAATTGAAGTTATCGACAATAAAGCTCAGATGGTGTATGCGGGCGAGCAGCCATGGCATGGTTTGGGCACTAAGATCCACCACGATCTCCCCCCCATCGAAGTGCTTGAAAAGGCTGGTTTGGACTGGGAAGTCAAGAAGATCCCCCTGTATGCCAAGATCAAAGGTAAGCAGGTTAAGTCCGGTGTTGAAGCTCTGGTCCGCGATAAGGATGACAAGATCCTGACTATCGTCAGCGATGGTTGGAATCCCTGCCAGAACCTCGAGGCTTTCACCTTCTTCAACGACTTCGTTGGTGCTGGTGATATGGAAATGCATACTGCCGGTTCGCTGAAGGGTGGTCGCCACGTGTGGGCGCTCGCGAAGATCAAGGAGTCGTTTGAACTCTTTGGTGGTGATAAGGTCGAAGGCTTCTTGCTCTTCTCCAATCCCCACCAGTTCGGCAAGAGCATCACGGTCCAGTTCACGCCCATCCGCGTGGTCTGCAATAATACCCTGACCCTCTCGCTGTCCTCTAAGACCTCCAAGATGGTCCGTGTTAACCATCGTAACGTCTTTGACGCTGATTCGGTCAAGGAGACTCTGGGTGTCGCCAAGGATAAGCTTGTGAAGTACAAGGAGATGGCTGCGTTCCTCGGTCAGAAACGCTACACGAACGAAAATGTCGTTGAGTATTTCAACCGCATCTTCCCGAAGACTTCTGATCGTAAGAAGGAAATGGGTGCGACGGTCGAGGCGCATAGTCGTGCGGCTCAGTTGGCTGTTGATATGCTTGACACTCAGCCTGGTGCGAATTATGCTCCTGGCAGCTGGTGGAATGCCTATAACAGCGTCACCTTCCTGACTGACCATGTGCTGGGTCGCTCTAACGACACTCGCATGACCTCTGCTTGGTTTGGTGCCAATCAGGCTCGTAAGGTTCAGGCTCTGAACTTGGCTGTTGAAATGGCTGAGGCTGCTTAATCCTCGAGTCCTGAGCACGACTTTAAAAGGCTCTTTATTTTATAGGAGAGAATTATGCAAACCGTAAATCTTGATCTTAGCGTCAACACAATTGATAGTATTGTAATTGAGAGACTTCAGGAATCTGCTGATATTTTGGCAGAGTGTATAAAAAAAGATGTCGCTCGAGCTGCAGATGCTAAAAGGACTGATGCCTTGTTTATGGACATTGATGATAGTATCCGCATGCTTCGTAAGATGAATAGCGTCATTAAGTATTTTGGTGGAGATCCAGTTGATTGGACTGGTTATAAATAATAAGTAACAAAACTAGGTGCTGAATGAATTATGGTGAAAGATATCTTTAATCACTTCCGGAAAATGGAAGATGGCAGCGTATATGTTGGTAATCATCTTATCCTAGACCTGTGGGGTATAGAAAACAATAAGTTTAGCGAGGGAGATCTAGTTCATCAGTTCTCTCTTGCTTGTCAGGACGCCGGAGCTACTGTACTGAGCGAACATGTGCATGAGTTTGGTGAAGAGTGTGGTACTACTGGTGTTGTTGTTTTGGCAGAGAGTCATCTGTCTTGGCATCACTACCCAGAGGTGAATTATATCGCCATAGATATTTTTATGTGCGGTAATGCTGATCCTCTTAAAGCTGTTCCACGAATACTGCAGTATTTGAAACCCACTCGTAAGACTACCGATTTAATTCGGCGAGGAGTATTAAATAATCCAGTAGAGTACACTGTAGCTATTAAAGCTTGACTTAAATGTTCGCATATAGTATAATGATTGTATTGTTAATTAATTAAGGAGAATAAAATGATTTATATCATACTTGTTGTTGCTGTACTAGTTGCAGTATATTTTATCTTTGGAGACAATATTAAGTCTCTATTTGCCGGCAATCCTCTAGCTTCAGAAGTGAAGAACGTTCTTGATGTAAACAAGGATGGCAAGGTTGATGTTGCTGATGCTAAGGAAGCAGTTAAGAAGGCTGCTACTAAGGTTAAGGCTTCTGCTAAGAAGATGACTTCTAAGAAGAAGAAGTAATTGGTCGTTGATGTTACTTGAATATCGTGCTGGACTGGGGTGCAATTCCCCACATCTCCACCATAAGCATTTAGATAGCTGACGGGCGAATACTCAATGAAGCTGAATAGGGAAGTCGCGCTCCCAAAGGGGTGGAGAGTCTCTAAGTGCTTTTGATGGGGATGAAATAGGATCGACAGGCGAGGATAGGGTAGCGGAGATTAATCGGTAGATACCACCGTGACGGATCAAATGTAAATGCTAACGATAATGGAAGCATTGCTCTAGCCGCATAAGCTAGACTTGGGTTCGGTGGGTTCCTAGAAACAGAATACCCACCACCTTTCAACAAAGAGGATATATTATGCCAAAGACTAAAATGGAAAAGCGAAAAGAAGCATTAGTGCGTATGGAGCGTGGTCCTAAGAATCCCGCCTCAGACATGCGCGCGAAGAAGTATCCTCGCAGTGCTGAGAAGCGTCTTGAAGATATCGCTCATCTAAAAACTCTAATTGGCTGGTCATGAGCCTTCCAAAACTAAAAACACCTGCAGAATTTGCGCATGAGATCGAAGAACTAGTATGGGAACTTGACATCGAGTATATTGATGCTGTTATCCTGTACTGTGATCGTAATAAGATTGAAGTAGAAACAGCAGCATCCTTTATCAAGCTGAACTCTAATATGAAGAGCAAGGTACAGGGTGAAGCTGAAACTCTAAACTATCTACCCAAGATAGCGAGGCTTCCTAACGTATGACCCCATATGAGACTTACGTCTTGTACTCTGCTCTGAAAAATCACTTCACGACTGAGTCATATGATTTTATAAAATATAATGGTAAGATTAAAACATCTATTGATCAATTCCAAACTCGTAAGGATAGGTTCTTCTTCGCTAAGTTAGCCAAGAGAAAAGATGTCAAAGACTTTTTAATATCAAATTTTGTCATTGGCGAGTCCAATCTTTGGGTAGGTGATCTAGTCGGTAATTGTAAATATGAACAGATCTATGTCGACTGGAAGAAAAGATTTCAAGCACTATCATATTATTTTGAACAAGAGCTAAAAAACTGCTTGACTTCATTAGATGAAAACGTTATAGTAAAGAATCAACAGCATCCCTTTCTGCTGAAGATATTCCTTCGTAAGAAGATAAGCATAGAGAGTCTAATCATACTAGATGATCTCTTAGGTTTCTCCGAGCATTGGAATAAAGAACTGGGTGACGATATTGTGTGGAAGGAAGTTAATTTGTTATGTAAAAAGTATCGTCCCTTTCTAAATTATGATAAACAGAAGATGCGAAATATTGCCTTGACTGTTTTTGATAAATAGGTTATATTATTGAGTACGTGGATAATCACATATACAAACATACAAACATACGGAGAATACTAATGGATTTTGCTACACTAAAGAACTCGCGTTCGTCTGAACTAACTAAGCTAACTGCTCAGCTTAAGAAGATTAATACCAATGAAAATGCTTCATCTGCGGATGACCGCTTCTGGTATCCTGAAGTAGACAAGACTGGCAATGGCTATGCCGTTGTTCGCTTCCTACCTGCTCCTGCCGCTGAAGACGTGCCTTTCGTACGCACTTGGGGTCATGGGTTTAAGGGTCAAACCAGCGGCAAGTGGTACATTGAAAACTCCCTAACAACAATCGGCAAGCCTGATCCAGTCAGCGAGTACAATACTCAGCTCTGGAACTCAACCACTGATGACAACTCACCTGCTCGTAAGCAAGCTCGTGACCAGAAGCGCAAGCTAACCTATATCAGCAATGTGTATATCGTTAGCGACCCTTCAAAGTCACAGAACGAAGGTAAGGTGTTCCTCTTCAAGTATGGTAAGAAGATCTTCGATAAGCTTAATGAGGCGATGAATCCTCAGTTCGCTGATGAGAAGCCTTTGAATCCCTTTGATCTCTGGGAAGGTGCCAGCTTCAAGATCAAGATCCGTCAGGTCGAAGGCTATCGTAATTACGACAAGTCTGAGTTCTCGGATCGTGGTCCTCTGAACAACGATGACGGTGAACTAGAGCGTATCTGGAAGTCTGCTCACTCGCTCCAGGCGTTCCTGGACCCGAAGAACTTTAAGGAGTACGATACCCTTAAGACTAAGCTAAATGACGTTCTGGGACTTACTGCAAAGGTCTCCAGGGAGTTCCAGGAGGACGCTCCAGTAGCGTCGGCTCCTAAGCTCCGGGAAGTATCCGCCCCATCGGTCGGAGCCTCTGCAGCCGCCTCAGATGACGATGACGATCTTAGCTACTTCAAGAAGCTTGCTAACGACTAGTCCTAATCCTATCGGGTGAACTTGGGGGTGGAGAAATCCATCCCCATTTTTTTATGCACTAGGCATAGTTAGGAATTCCTGTTGTATCTCCCGTATCGAAATGATCCCCGAAATTTCTGAGATAAGAACTTACTCGCTGCCGTTGTTGTGCTTTAGGTTTTCTATTACCAGGATTAGCAGGAGGTTTTCTATTATCAACTATATAAACTTTATCTTTATTCATATTCATATAATCCGCCAATAACGCTTGTGCATTAGTTATTCTTCTACTAGTATGTAATCTTGCGGATATTTCATATTGATAGTCTACAATTCTAGCTGCATCTTCAACTGTTTTTGCGCTTTTTATCGCATCTCTAGCTGATGTATGTGTGTTATTAAGCTCCCAATCTATATATTCTAATTGTTCCATAAAAGTCGAATCACGGATGGATTTACCTTTTTTAAACCTAGTTCCGAAATTCGTTTGTCGAATACCTCGCCATTGCGCTATACCGTAAGCAG
>Ga0181346_1000475_pt1 | contig 17563 bp, 8 predicted proteins | sample Su13VDMM15DN_FD_130100 | JGI IMG/M metagenome (GOLD analysis project Ga0181346, IMG submission 130100) | Freshwater viral communities from Lake Michigan, USA - Su13.VD.MM15.D.N | ecosystem: Environmental > Aquatic > Freshwater > Lake | place: USA: Michigan | collected 2013-07-15 | reverse complement strand
TGAAGATTATATTTCTACACCAAATGTATCTTTGAAGGTACAAGACATTGTTGTTTCAAATGTATCAATCAGTAATTTCCCATTATCTGGTGATTTAATATATCAAGGCAACAACATAAATACAGCGACATACATTGCATTTGTTGATTCTATAACAAATATTTCAGTTGGTGTTACACCAGATTTATCAACATTTAATTTAAGAGTATTCAATTACAATTCTAATCCTGACTCAACAAAAGTATTAAAGATTGATAACAAAGGTATCAATTACAATACACTAAGTTATAAAAATTATGGTGACGGTAATGCAAAAGGTACTGCGTCATTTTTAAATGGATTGGTTGTAAGTCAAGGTCAATATCTAACATCACAGGGACAACCAAGTTCATTTGATGTATTACAAAGTTTAATTTATAACAACTTTACATATCAAATTACAGTTGAAAAAGAAATTTCAAAATATAAAGATGTATTATTGAAATTGTTGCATCCATCAGGAACAAATCTTATTGGTCGTAATGTAATGAAATCCAATAATAGTATTAATTATCGTGGACTGGAAGCTCTATTTCAAGGAAAAACATTAGAGTATTATACAGGTTATACAGCATCTGGTCTCGAAATACTATCGGATTTTAACAATCCAAGTAATAATGTTATACATTTCACCAACCTACTTGGTGCTAAATTGTCTGATTTCATATACGGTTATGTGCCAGGAATACCATCATCTGAAATAGTAATTGTTCCACAACATGGACCGACAATACGTTCGGAAGTATTATCAGTTAACACAAATGCAAACACAATTACACTTGCAAGTAATGTTTGGTTGACATTTGCAAATGTGGCAACAGTAACAGGTAACTCTGGTTCCAACGTCATAAATATTACTACTATAACAAATTCATATAATATTGTTAATAATGGTGTGTATAGTAATACTGCATATCCATTAAAAGATATTGTATATGCTGGTGATAAGGTTCTTGTTGGGAATAATACAAGTAAGACAGTTAATTATGTAGACTATACTGGTGGTAAGATTTACTTGACAGGTAATTTGAGTGCAACTGCAAACTCTTATTTGTCCGTCAACAGAACATTTACAGCAAACGGTGCAGATATAATAATTTACGGACCAGTTGGTTTACAATATGTTCCAGAAATGGTAACAGAAGATGGTAGATTAATAACAACAGAAGATGAAAGAGTTCTAATAATAGGATAAACAATGTCAACAGTAAAAATTTCAGACTTAGCTGCGCTAACAACAATTAATTCCAACACAGCCAATACACTATTGGTTGGTGTGGATATTCCAACTGGTGTGACAGGTAAATTCACAGCACATACTTTAGCACAAGGTTTGTATTCCAATGAAGTATTGAATGTTGGTGCAAGAATAGTTGATTTACCAGACACAATTGCTCAATTCTCTTTGAATTCTGCTTCTTACATTCAGACTAATTTGGTTAATACAGATGATGGTGGTTCTGCTGATTTTGTTGTTACTGCAAATTCAGGTACCGACACAACATATTTCATTGATATGGGATATGCAAACAAAGATTTTAATCCTGGTTCAGAAACCAATAGCTTAGACACTTCGATTAATCGTTTAGATGGTTATATCTATACACAAGGTAGTACAAGTAATACATGGGGTGGAAACTTGGTTGTTGGTGCTGTAACAACAGGTAAAGAAATTCGATTCATTGCAGGTGGCGGTGCAGCCAACGCTGTAGTTGCAAAAATGAGTTCAAGTGCTTTGACATTTAACCGCAACGTAGTTTTTGCAGATGGTACTTCACAAAATACATCGAGTGGTTCTGCCGGTACTGCGGCCAATTCATCCTTTGGAAAAGCAAATTCTGCTGGTCAATATGCGAATGCGGCCTTCGGTGCAGCCAACTCAGCAGGTGCATTTGCCAACACAGCAGCTGATTCTGCTGCAACAGGAATAATTAACGCTGGTATCGCAGATACTAAAGCAGTTGTTTCTGGTAGATATGCTAATGGTGCGTTCATACAAGCTAATGCTGCATTCATAGTGGCAAATACACCAACTCATGTAGCCAACTCAGCGGCAATCTATGCTAATGGTGCGTTCATACAAGCTAATGCTGCATTCCTAGTGGCAAATACACCAAGTTATGTGGCAAACTCAGCTGCAATATATGCTAACGGTGCATTTACGACAGCTAATAATGCACTTCTTCAAATATATCCAACAGTAAGAATACCGGTTGGCAATCAAACCACACTAGCAATTGATTATTCAACAGACACCGTGATTAAAGCAAACTTAGTCGCTGACTTAACAATAACACATTCCAATTTTACTACAGGTAAAGCTGTTGAAGTTTGGTTAATAAATGATGATAATAATAACCGTACAATAACACACGGTGTATCATCTTTGAATTCAACAGTTAATTCCCTCACATTTACCATTGCAGCAGCAAGTTCTGCTCATTTGAGGTTCTTTAATATTAATTCGGATCTTGCAAATACATTTGTAAAAGTGTCTAAATCATAATAAATAAATCATGGCAAATAAAAATATCATACCACCATCAGCTAAAGTTGCTATTATCGAGCAACAGTACCTTTCACCGGTACTTGTTATTCAGGGATATAACATACCAATTGGCACAACTTATTGTTTCTTAGCTAAAGCTGATCCTTGGACGGACGAAGCCAATCCTCCTGTTCCAACTTCCGACCAGAAGTATATGAAACAAGTGATGAAGAATATGTTTGTGACAAAATTACTTACCACAAGTGAAATATCACCAGTAATTCAGAGAATAGATTGGGAATCTGGTGTGGTATATGATTATTATAAAGATGATGTTAATATGGTGGAATTAGATAGCAATGGTTATCTAATTCGAAACTTTTATGTCAAAAACAAATACGACCAAGTTTTCAAATGTTTGTGGAATAACACAACTTTAGATGAATATGATAATACTGTTCTGAATGCATCCACAGTAGAACCATATTTTCAACCTGGAACTTATAACACAAATAACATATTTCAAGGTGCTGACAAGTACAAATGGAAATATATCTATACGATAGATACTGGTTTAAAGGTTAAATTTATGGATAAGGCATGGATGCCTGTTGGTATCGGAACCAATACACCAAACACATTTGATAATACTGCTGGTCGTGGAAGTATTGATGTTATTAATATAACAAGTGTTGGTTCAGGATATGATCCAGCTAACGCAATTATTTCTGTCACAATAACTGGTGATGGAACGGGTGCAGCTGCTGTAGCAAATGTAAGTCTTGGTTCTGTAGCTGATGTTATAGTTACAAATCCGGGAACAAATTACACTTATGCTAATGTTGCAATCGTATCTTCTATAGGTTCCGGTGCAATGGCATTTTCACCAACATCACCAATCGGTGGTCATGGATTTGATCCTGTTTCTGACTTGGGTTGTTCTCATGTAATGTTTACGACAGAATTTAATGGTTCTGAAGGTGGTGTAATACCTACTGACATTGATTATCACCAGATAGGTTTAATTGTTAATCCAACTTCAGCAAAAAGATGGTTACAGGCACAAAATGATGGAGCTGCTGGTCCTTATCCAGCAAACAGTTCAATATATAAAACAAGCACAGATTTGACAGTTGCACCTGGATTTGGTGTATATACACCAGATGAAATCATTTATCAAGGATCAACAGATTCAATTGATAATGCAACTTTTATTGCAAGAGTTTTATCTTTTGATCCAGCAACCAATGTTTTAAGACTGATAAATACAACAGGAACGCCAACGAACAATAGTCCTGTTAGAAATGATTCAAGAACTAACAGAACTTTATTGTCTTATACTACTCCAGACTTTTCTCCATTTTCAGGTTATATTTCTTTCTTAGAAAATAGAACTGGTGTACAAAGAAGTTCTGATGGTATAGAACAAATAAGAATAGTACTAGGTTACTAAAAGGAAAAAAATGTCTCTGAATTTTAACGTTGATCCATATTACGATGATTTTGACCAAACAAAAAACTTTCATCGTATTTTATTTAAACCGGGTCGTGCGGTTCAAGCCAGAGAATTAACTCAGGCTCAAACCATCCTGCAGGATCAAGTTACAAAGTTTGCTGATAATATCTTCAAACAAAATTCACCAGTCACTGGTGGACAAGTAACAACAAACTTAAATGTATATTATGTAAAAATACAAACAACATACAATAGTGCTGCTGTTGATATAACAGATTTTGATGGTTTGTTAGTTTCAGATGCTACAGGAACAATTATCGCTCAGGTGGTTGCCGTAGCAACTTCAACTGGTGGTGATCCACCAACATTGATTTTATCTTATAAATCAGGAAATCATTTTCAAAACGGTGATGTAATATATGATACTGTATCTAATTTAGCAGCAACAGCAATTGTTGCGGATGCAACTGGTTACGCATCTGTTGCTTCTATTGCACAAGGTGTGTTTTACATTTTGGGTAATTTTGTACAAATTTCTCCATCCACCACAATATTAGACAAATATAGTAATACGCCAACAAAACGTGTTGGTCTTACAATCACAGAAACAATTTACGATTACATCAATGACGCATCTTTATTGGATCCAGCAATTGGTGCATCAAACTATCAAGCACCAGGAGCTGACCGTTATGTTATATCATTAGAATTAGATACACGTCCAATTTCATTAGGTGATGATGATAAATTTGTGGAATTAGTTCGTGTTGAATCTGGTGTAGTTTCAAATTTAGTTGAAAGTTCTGTATATAATGTTATCGATGATTATTTTGCGAAACGTGATTATGAAACAAATGGTGATTATGTTGTTGAAGATTACAAATTAACACCAAGAGCAAATGCCAATACAGAAATATACACATTATCGGTTGGTAAAGGTTTGGCATATGTTCATGGTTACCGAATTCAAAATTCTAAAAATGTGGATTTGGTATCTAATCGTGCCAGGACCACAGGTTCACAGGATAACACACCTGCGTTCATTGACTACGGTTCATATTTCTATGTTGACACCGTGCGTGGTGGCGCAACTGGATCATTTTTTGGTGTAACTACAGGTCAAACAATTGACCTACATTGTGTCACAACAGCAAACATCAATAGTACCAATACCGCAACATATAATTCTACCGTTGTTGGTAGTGGTTATATTCGAAATTTCATTTATGATTATAATACAACTAGTAATAATGCAAACACATATGTGTATAAAGCATATGTACATGATATTCAAAATGCTGTATTGACAGCCAATGCGATTGCTGCTACGGCAAGTACAATTACTTTACCTGGTACATATTCACAATCTAACACTTCATATGTTGGTGTAAATATTTCTATCAAAAAAGGTACAAGTGCTGGTGATTTCCGTACAATCACTTCATATAATGGTGTAACTAGAGTTGCGACCGTTAATCAAAACTGGACAGTCATACCAGATGCAACATCTGTATTTGAATTGAACTTTGATATCAAAGATATTGATACTATTGTATCAGCAAACGCAACTTTTGGAATCACTGCTTATGCAAGTATTAATAATGCATCAGGTCGTGTTGGTGGTGTTTCTACTGGTGACACTATTTTACAAAATCCAGGTGCACCAGAATTATTATATACTATAGGTTCACCTTATGTTGCATCATTGTCAAGTGCATCTTACACCACACAACAATTAACTACAGGTGTCAACTTCAACGTTACCGGAAGTTCTGCGGTACAAACTATTGTATATTCAAGTAATGACTATGCCGGTGTTGTTTCACATTTAGGTAATGGAAACTTAAGTTCTGATGCTATTACACAAAATTGGTTATTTGTTGTCACTAGTGCTGGTACCTCAAACCTGGCCATTGGTCAAACTATACCTTGGTCATACTTAGGTGGAACAGTAAACATTGCTGGAGCAACAGCTACATTAAGTATTCCAGTAGCAAGCATTTCTGGTGACTTTACAGCAACTGTATTAGAAAAAGTATATGCCACAAATGCTGATAACTCAAGTCATTTCTTAAAATTCAAAAATTTAATTACTGCTAATACAACAACAATTAAAACAAACGGTACTACTGTTGCAACATATACTTTTGTTGATGATGTATCACTAACTTCAACTGGCCACATATACATTCAACAAGCCGGATTGGTTACACCTAGAAGTAAACAATCCTTATATTTGTCTGATGTTCAATCAATCGTTAAAATTATTGATACAAAAGCTGTTGGTACTACACCAACATTGGCTATGTTGACAAATTCTTCTTATGATATTACAAATCGTTATTCTTTTGATAATGGGCAAAGAGACGGTTACTATGACCACGCATCAATTACTTTAATTCCTGGTGCAGCTCAACCACAAGGTAACATTCTTGTGTTAGTCAACTATTATCAACATACTGGTGGTGATGGTTATTTTGCTTTGAGTTCTTATATCAATTCAACATTACCATCAGCATATACAAATATTCCAACTTATGTAAGTAAAAACGGTAAAACATATCATTTGCGTGATTCTTTAGATTTTAGGCCTGCTCGAACGAATGTAACGGCAACTTTTGGATTTAAATACAATAATATCGGTGATAATAGACCAGGTATTTTTATTCCATCAGACCTTACAACATTCACAACAAATTATGAATACTATCTTGGTAGAAAAGATAAATTAGTTTTAACCAAAGACAGAAGTTTTAAAATTATTGAAGGATCGCCTTCTATTAATCCATTGTTTCCTTCCGAACCAGATGGTTCTTTGGTAATTGCCAATTTAACTCATAATCCATATACAGGTTATATTCCAACTGAAGCTCCATCAGGAACAATTGCTGATTTATCAATCGATAAAGTTAAACACAAACGATATACAATGCAAGACATTGCTGGCTTGGAAAATAGAATTAATGGTATTGAGTATTATACATCATTGAATTTGTTGGAACAAAAAACAACATCACTTCAAATATCAGATGTATATGGTTTGAATAGATTCAAAAACGGTATTCTTGTTGATGATTTTTCTAGTTTTGCTACTGGAGACACATATAACGCAGACTTTAAGGCCACAATTAATAAACGTGACCGTATAATGACTGCCACACAAAATGTGAAAAACTATCCGTTAAAATCTATTGCAACGGCTTATAACATGGGTAAAATAGATTCTTCTATTTCATTAGGTTATGAAATCAATACAGACGGTGACATAAACTATTTTACTCTACCATACACAACATCAAATGTAATTTCACAAAAATTTGCATCCAGAACAGTTAATGTTAATCCATTCTCATTCTCTATAAGAGATGGTTATGTTTCATTATCACCAAACGTAGATAATTGGGTAGATACCAATTATTCTCCAGCTTTACTAGTTGTTGACCCAAATCTGCAAGTTTTCCAAGCAAGTAATAACATCAACCAAATGACTAATGGTGATTGGAAAACTATTCCAGGAACTACATATAGTACATCTACTAATGTAGAAAATCATGGTCGGTTTGTAAATACATTTGTTCCTCAAGGAAGTTATGGTTATGGTACCACAAACATTGGTTATACTGAAACAAAAACATATGCTGACCAGGTTCAAACAAATACATTTGGTGCATATGACAAAGTTGGTGCATATGCGTTAAACAACGGTTATATTACCGATATCTCCATATTACCATGGATGCGTCCACAACAAATTGTCACACGGGGCAAAAACATGTTGTTTAATGCATCGGTAAATTATTACTTTGATGGTATAAATGTAAACAATTATGTCCGTAAAGCCAACATAATTAATTTAACTGGTGTTACCGGTATGTTCAAAGAAGGTGATATCATTGGTTATTTTGCGAGTGGATCATTTACACCTACAGGTCGTATCATGGGTGTACAGATTACTTCATCACTCATAAACACATATATTGGAACACATAGTGTTAGATTGTATGTTGCAGCTGACCAATATTCTGGAACATATACAAGTAACGCAACAATACAGAATGCTTTCTTTAATGCGGCAGGATCATATACATCCACATCAGCATCAGGTACATTATCAACCACATCTCATTTTGGTGGAAGAATTAATACTGTTGCAAATACAACATCAATACAAATAAGCACTTTAGCTTCCAGTACAAATCAGTATTATAATGGAAATACATTCTATGTTTGTGCTGGTACAGGCGCAGGACAATCAGCAAATATTGCTTCATACAATGGATCATCAAAAACTATAACATTATCAACCGCAATTACTTGTGCAGTTGATGACATATATTCTATTGGTTCATTCAAAACAGATGAATCTGGTTCAATTTATGGTGTATTTAATTTACCTGAAAATTCTTTTCATAATGGTCAAAGAACACTTCGTATTGACAATAGAATTAATAACAATCCAGGAACAGAAACAACTTATGCTGAAGGCATCTATTACGCAGAAGGTTTACAAACAACTGCACAAACAATAGATTATTCATCTTCACCATCTGGTGCAAAAGGAACATTTACATCCACAAATTACAAACATAATGTATTGATTGCTGACAATTATGATCCTTGGGATCCAGTTGCACAAACATTTATTGTTGATAAAACTAATTTCCCTAATGGTATGTTCTTGAGCTCAGCATCGTTCTTCTTTGCTTCAAAACCAACATTAAACAATTCACCAGTTAGATTGACTATTGTAGGTACTCAAAATGGTTATCCAGATGGTAATACATTAGACCATTCAGTTGTTTCATTGACACCTGATATGGTAAAAACATCTAGTTCTCCGCAATATTTGGATTCAAATACATCTACACAATTTACATTCTCTGCGCCAGTTTATATTCAACCTGGTGTATTATATGCATTCATATTGAAATCTAATTCAAATGAATACACAATGTGGACTGCATCGAATGGAGATACAGCACTTTCTTCTTCTGTGAAGAATTTACCAAATGATCCATTACCAACATCAATTACAAAAATTAGTGGTGCACCATATACTGGTGGATTATTCACATCACAAAATTCACAAACATGGACAGCAGACCAAAATCAAAGTTTGATGTTTGTGGCTGACCGTTGTTTATTTGATACAGCTGCAAGTCCAACAATTCAATATGTTGTTCCAAATAAATTACCAGAAAGAACATTTATTGACCAAAGTATTAATTATTATTTGAATGCAAATAACCTTTCAGGTACAACAGATACATTCTCTACAACAGATTCTCTGATTGATGCATTTAATATTACAACAACCGATTTCTTGCCTTCCACAACATCAGTTGGATATTCATACAATGCAACATTAGTTGGTGGTACTGCTGCAGGAACAAAATATATTAATCCAGGTAAATTTGGAACACCAACTCAAGACGACATTTATTTGTCTGATGGTCTAGGTGAACGTGTATTGCTTGCAAATTCTAATACATCATTCTCCTTATACAGTCAATTAAGAACAGGTGATAATGCAGTAAGTCCAATAATTTCTGATGCTGGTCTTTCTGTATATGGAATTAAATGGAATATTAACAACGGTGAGTTGTCAAATTCTGTTATCACATTAACTTCTGCTGGAACAGGTTACAATGCAAGTTGTACTTCCGTTACGGTTTCTGCACCTACAGGTTTGGGTGGTGTAACAGCACAAGCTGCTGCTAATATTATTGGTGGTATAATTCAATCAGTTTACTTAACAAGTAATGGTTCTGGTTATATTACAACACCGACAATTACAATTACAGACGCCAATAATACACCTGGTACAAGTGCAACCGCAGTCGTTACAGGTGAAACATCCAAAAACGACGGTAACATGTTGGCTAAATATGTAAGTAAGAAGGTTGTTCTGGATCCAACATTTGATTCGGGTGACCTAAATGTTTACTTAACTGCTTATCGTCCTGTAAATACTGACATTCTTGTATATTACAAGATTCTGAACAGAAATGATACTCAAACATTTGATGACAGTTCATGGCAATTAATGACAAAGATTAAAAGTTCCGGTTCATTATATTCAAACACAAGAGATGACAAATATGAATTTGTATTTGCACCAGGAACTTCAGGTGTTGACCAAGGTTATGTAACATATACAAGTCAAAATGGACAAACATATACATCATTTAGTCAATTTGCTATCAAAGTGGTTATGACAAGTTCAGATAACACATATGTACCATTTGCAACCGATTTACGTGCAATTGCACTTCCAGGCAACGTTAATACAACATTCTAATTATGGCTTTATTACCAATAAACGGAACATATTTATATCGTGATACGGAGAGTATGGCCTTGATTAACAAGGATATATCTGGCGCAGAAGATTATAAAGTTAAACGCAAATTTGCTGAAACTCAAGCTCAGCAAATAAATAATGTTAGATCAGAAATGAACAACATCAAAAACGACATATCAGATATTAAAAAACTGATAGTAAAACTATTAGAAAAAGGTTAAAATGGCAAATACAGTATCAACTATAAGTTATGCCAATACATTTGGTCAATGGATGGTTGCGACCGATGCTCTTATTGCAGAAAACAATACAATAGCAACAGGCGACTACGTTAAAGATTCTGGCACATTATATTTAAGTGAAACCACAAAGAATGCTTTACAATCAAATGGTAACATTGTTGTACAGAAACAACTTCTTGTGCAAGGTGTTGGATCTTCAGCTAACGTAGACAACAATTTAGGTGTCGGTGGACAAGTTTATTTCTCAAATACAACATTAGGTTTAACAAACGCAGGACAAGCAAACATCAATGGTTTATTGATAGCACAAGCTTCCGGACTTAGTTTATCGGTTGCAAATAATACAAACATGGGTGGTAATACCACAATACGGTATAATTTAATTGCAAATACAGTTCAAGCAAATATTTCATTAAATACTGCAACGGCAAGTATTACAGGAACAACATATACAAATGTATTGAATTCAAATTCAAGTGTAATAGGTACAGTTGCTAGTTTTTCTGGTGCGGCCTATGTTGATACAATTCAAGCTAACACCGGTGTAATTACACCATATTTACAATCAAATAATTATGTTAATACTGCTGCATTAACGGTTTCAACCACAACTACAACCGGCACATTAAATGCATTAACCAAAATTACTACTAATATAGTACAATCAAATACAACTATTAATACATCTTCGGTATCGGTGACTGGTGGTACATATACCAATAGTTTAACAGCAAATACAGAATTAACCACACCAATAGCAAGAATCACATCACTTTTAGATGCAAACTCTGCTGCTGGGTTTTTGGGTTCTTTACAAACAGTTGGCCAATTAAGTGTTGGTGGTAATTTTGTTATTAATGGAACAACTGTATACAATTCAAATACATTTACATTAAATGCTGGTTCAGCAACTGCACAAATTAGCTCTATTAGTGTAAACAGAGGTTCTTCTGGTGGTTCTAATGCAGCAATTCGTTGGAATGAAACATCAAAATATTTTGATATATTAAATGTTACCTCAAATAATTTTAATAGAATTCTTACAGATGAATATCTCAGTAGTTCTTTATCTGATACAAGCACATCAAATGTTGCAACAGCAAATTTAGCTAACACAATATATACAACATTTACGGCTGCAAACAATTTCTTGCAAGCCGGCGTAAGTTCTGCTGGTTCTTATGGAAATTCAGCATTCTCACGTGCCAATACATCCGCAAATACTATTGTAGGTACAACAGGTTCAATTACTGCATCAAGTGGTAGTGTCAGATTCACAAGTAATAATGGTTTAACTGCTGTGGCGACAACAGCAAACACCTTGGCAATTAGTACATCACAAGACCTAAGAACAAGTGCTTCTCCTACTTTTGCTGGTTTAACATTAACTTCAGCATTATCAATACCTAACGGTGGTACAGGTGCAACTTCATCCGGAGATGCACTAACAAGCTTGTTACCAAGTGCTGTTGGTGTTACATCTGGTTATGTTTTGGCAACGGGTGGTTCAGGTTCTTACTATTGGGCTGCAGCGCCAGCTGGCGGTGGTGGTGCAACACCAGGAACATCAATCAATTCAACAAGATTGACATATACTGGTAACCAAGTTGTTACAGCATTTACTGCACCAACATACACTCCAGGCGCAAATCAATTAAGAGTCTTTATTAATGGTATTCGTCAAGCCGCATCAACATATACAGAAACAAACGGAACAACCGTTACATTCAATAGTGCACCTGCGACTGGTGCAGTAATTTTACTTGAAGTTGATGGTTATATACTGAATCCTTATTATGCAAATAATATTCCATACACAATTAACTCCACAATTAGTGGAAGTGCAAATACAATTCAATTAGCTGTTGATGGTTTAGCATCTATTGTTGCATTAAAGTCTGGAACAACATTTACTGGTCGTGTGTTTGGTTTAACTCCTACATTATCTAATAATGATACCACAATGGCGACCACAGCGTTTGTATATAATGCATTGGCCAATACGGATGCAACATACGCAACTAATATTTCAGGTAACGCAGGTACTGTAACTGGTGGTGTTTATACTTATGGTAGTTATGCCGATCCGTCATGGATTACATCAATAGCCAATAATAAGATAGATGGTACTATCACGAATGCTCAAATCGCAAGTTTAGCTACAACTAAACTTACTGGTACAGTAACAAGTGACCAACTTGCTAGTGTGGCAAATACTAAAATTACTGGTACGATGGCTGCAACACAGTTGTCAAACACAATTACATACGGTATTACAGTTTCCAGTGCAACCAGTGCAACCAGCGCAACCAGCGCAAGTTCATCTACAACTGCTGCAACAGCTGATAGTGCAAATGCACTCAACAACAGCAATAATTACAGGATGAACAGTCTTGGTGTTGGTACAGCGGCTTCTGGAACAGCTGGTGAAATTCGTGCTATTAACAATATTACTGCGTATTACTCAGACGATAACTTAAAAACAAGAATAGGTAATATTGAAAATGCTTTGGAAAAGGTAATGTCACTTAATGGCTTCTATTATGAAGCAAATGAAACCGCACAGGCATTAGGATATACAGTCAAACGTGAGGTTGGTGTTTCCGCACAAGAAGTACAAAAGATTCTACCAGAGATTGTTGTTCCTGCACCAATTGATGATAAGTATTTGACTGTACATTATGATAAATTGATACCATTATTGATTGAGTCTATCAAAGAACTGAAGGCGGAAGTAGATGCTTTGAAGAAATCCTAAAAATTCGAAATTTTGCGTTCCGGCCTAAGAATTTTCTCCTACAGCTTCTGGATTCCAAAAAGCGAATCCACTCCTACAGTATAAATAACTAAATAATAGAATAACAATAAGAAGATTACTATGGCCGCAGGTTACCAGAATTTATTTTTAGAACAAGGCACGACCTTCACGATTTCGTTGACGTTAGATGACGTTTACGGAAATAATTACGACCTTTCAAATGCCAATTGTTATAGTCAAATAAGAAAATCATATTATTCTGCAAATTCTACTGCCATATTCACAACATCTGTTGACGCATCAAATTCGACAATATCATTATCACTAGATTCCAGACAAACAGCTAATATTTCTACAGGTCGTTATGTATATGACACCATTGTTTCTTATGCGGGTGCTCAAGGACAAGCAAATACAATTGTTAGAGTTTTAGAAGGTATTGTTGATGTTTTACCTAGTGTAACAAGGTAATAAATGGCAACCTCACCAGCAAATATCAGAGTAACTGTAGGTCAGCCAAACCCAAGTGCTACATCCATTACTGTTGGCCAGCTCAACCCGAGTGTTACAGCCATTCAATATGGTACAAGAACTTTAAAAAGTGCCTCAGATTTCAGTCTATTGGGTGCAGAAGATGGATTTTCAATTGTATACAGAGCAAATACAAATAGTTTTGTAGTAGCACCAGCATCAACATCAGGTGCGGTGGTTGATGCTGGGTTTTTCTAATGGCAAATAATAGTATACAAATATTACGGTCGTATGCAAACACCAAACCAAGTTTTTTACAAGATGGCGCATTAGCTTATTCCTTTTCAGCCAATACGTTATATATTGGTAATCAATATGGTAATGTTATTACTATTGGTGGTGCAACAACGGTTGTAACTGGATTAAATGCATATACACAAGCTAATACAGCCACAACATTAGCACAAGCTGCATTCGATACTGCTAATTCAGCAGGTTCTACCGGCAATTTATCTTTAGCATGGGCAAATTCAAATGCAGCTTTTAATAAAGCCAACACATCATTTAACCATGCGAATGCTTCATTTACATATGCAAATACTGTTGCAAACAATTCAGTTACAACGGGTCAATATGCTAATGCTGCATTTACTGCGGCAAACTCCGCATCTTCATTAGCACAATCTGCATATAATACTGCCAATGGTGCAGGCCTTGCCGTTTTTGCATATGCACAAGCAAACGCTGCATTCACAACAGCCAATACTCCAAGTTACGTAGCAAACTCAGCTTCAATATATGCAAATGGTGCATTTGTTGCTGCTAATACGGCAGATGCTAAAGCGGTATCAGCTGGCACTTATGCCAATACGGCATTTGGTGTTGCAAATTCATCTGCGTTGTATGCTAATGGTGCTTTTATACAAGCTAACGCTGCCTTCTTACAAGCTAATACTCCTAGTTACACGGCAAACTCTGCTGCAATATATGCTAATGGTGCTTTCTTACAAGCCAACGCATCTTTCTTTCATGCTAATGCATCTTTTGATACAGCTAATACTGGATTTTTACAAACTAACGTAGCGTTTAGTGTAGCCAATTCAGCAGCACTATATGCAAATGCGGCTTTCTTGGCTGCCAACAATGCTTCTGATTCTTGGGTTCGAAATCAAGCAAACGCTGCCTTCTTAGCAGCCAATACACCAAGTTATGTTGCTAATTCAGCAGCACTATATGCGAATGGTGCATTTGCTGCAGCCAATGCTGAACCAAAAGCAGTTACTGCTGGTACATATGCAAATGGTGCCTTCTTGGCAGCCAATACTCCTAGTTATACAGCAAATTCAGCAGCACTATATGCTAATGGTGCATTCATACAGGCAAATGCTGCCTTCTTGGCAGCCAATACACCAAGTTATGTTGCTAATTCAGCAGCATTATATGCAAATGGTGCTTTCTTAAAAGCCAATACTCCTAGTTATACGGCAAATTCATCGGCATTATATGCTAATGGTGCATTCATTCAAGCAAATGCTGTTTTTATACTAGCAAATGATGCCTTTATACAAGCAAATACACCAAGTTATACTGCCAACTCGGCTGACATATATGCTAATGGTGCTTTCATCCAAGCAAATGCTGCCTTTATACAAGCAAATGCTGCCTTTATACAAGCAAATACACCAAGTAATGTTGCCAATTCAGCTGCAGGATATGCCAATAGTGCATTCATTCAAGCAAATTCTGCATATACACTTGCTGATGGTGCGTTGCCTAAATCTGGTGGCACTGTTAGTGGTTTGGTAACATTCCAAAGTCAAGTTACACTTCAAGCAAACACATATGCCGGTCATATGTTACCGGCTGCAAACGTTTCGTATGATTTGGGTAGTCCAACAAGACGTTGGAGAAAATTGTTTATTGCAGGTAATACAATTGATTTGGATGGCGCAACAATTTCTGCTGGTGACGGTTCAATTTCTTTAACTAGTGCTAACGGTGCAACTTTTAGTGTTTCTGGTACAGCAGGATCAAGCACAGGTAATTTTGGACAAATAGTAGCAAATTCGGATATTAGTTCAACAAACACAAGTTCAGGAACATTAATTATAGTTGGTGGTATGGGTGTATCCGGTAATGTAATATTAGGTGGAACACTTCAAGCAAATTTGATTTCTGGTGGCACATTCTAAATAATAAAATAACATTTATAAAAGAGTAAGGTAACAATGGCACAAGCCAATTCAACAGCAATTCAACTTTATTATTCCAATACTGGAAGTGCCATACCTTTGGCGACCTCCCTTATTGCCGGTGAAGTTGCAATCAATATTGTTGATGGTAAATTATTTTACTTAGACACCAATAATGCAATAAGTTTAATTGCATCCAAGGATGCAGCGAATGGACAATTTTCAAATGTTACATTCTTAACTGATGGAACAAAACAATTTACAGCAGCTGCGCCATATGCATATTCAAATGCGGCCTTTTTGCAAGCCAATACACCAAGTTATACTGCTAACTCAGCTGCAATATATGCTAATGGTGCCTTCACGGCAGCTAATACGGCAGATTCTAAAGCAGTATCATCTGGAACGTATGCTAATGGATCTTTCGATAAAGCAAATGTTGTAGGATCATATGCTAATTCGGCATTCTTAAAAGCCAATACACCAAGTTATACTGCTAACTCAGCTGACATATATGCTAATGGTGCATTTGTTGTATCAAATTCAGCATTTCAAAAGGCCAATTCAGCCGGTGATTATGCTAACGCTGCATTCTCTGTGGCAAATACGGCTATGTTAAGTGAAGCAGCAGGCGGATATGCTAACGCTGCGTTTCGTTCGGCCAATGCGTCTTTCTCACATGCCAATGCTGCCTTCTTACAAGCCAATTCTGCAACAGCCAATGCAGATGCAGGTAGTTCATATGCTAACTCAGCATTTACAACCGCAAATAATGCTTTACCTAAATCTGGTGGTACAATTACTGGTTTGTTAACTGTTACACAAGATGCTATAATACAAGGCAACTTAACTGTATTAGGTAATACAACCACAATTAATACAACATCAATTATATTAAATGATCCGTTAATATTTTTAGCAAACAACAATTACACATCTGATGCAATGGACATTGGTATCGTTGGCCATTACAATGATGGTGTAAATGCTCATACAGGTATTTTTAGAGATCCAAACTTAAAAGAATGGATATTTTTTAAAGGTTATACACCTGATATTGACGCAAACAATTTAATAGATATTAATGATTTGAGTTTTCAATATTCAAATGTCTATGCAGGAACATTTAAAGGTGATTTGATTGCTAACAATATAACCGTTTCTGGTTATAATGTATTTTCTTACATTACAAATTCATTTACACAAGCAAATACAGCCACAAGCAATGCACTGGCGGCAAGTAACTATGCTAACGCTGCCTTCTTAAAAGCTAATACACCAAGTTATACTGCTAATTCGGCTGCAATATACGCCAACGGTGCCTTTAGACAAGCCAATGCATCTTTCTTTCATGCTAACGGTGCTTTCATTCAAGCAAATGCTGCGTTCTTAAAAGCTAATACACCAAGTTATACTGCTAATTCGGCTGACATATATGCTAATGGTGCCTTCTTACAGGCAAATTCTGCGACAGAGAATGCAGATGCAGGTAGTGTATATGCCAACGGTGCATTTATCCAAGCAAATGCGGCCTTCTTACAGGCAAATTCTGCGACAGAGAATGCAGATGCAGGTAGTGTATATGCCAACGGTGCATTTATCCAAGCAAATGC
>Ga0181346_1000474_pt1 | contig 17588 bp, 11 predicted proteins | sample Su13VDMM15DN_FD_130100 | JGI IMG/M metagenome (GOLD analysis project Ga0181346, IMG submission 130100) | Freshwater viral communities from Lake Michigan, USA - Su13.VD.MM15.D.N | ecosystem: Environmental > Aquatic > Freshwater > Lake | place: USA: Michigan | collected 2013-07-15 | reverse complement strand
GACCGACGAGCGCGGTACAATCGAAGTGCGGCATGGCGGCACAGGCTTCATGCTTATCAGGCGGGGGGTGTTCGATCATCTTGCGCCGCACGTACCGACCTACCGGACATCCTCATTCATCAAACCAGATGGTGAGTACGACAAGCCACTAACACATGAGTTTTTCGCTACGTCTATCGACAAGAGCGGTGCATTGCTGTCAGAGGACTACCACTTTTGCGAACTGTTTCGCAAGCACGGGGGTAAGATATACGCCCACCCCTTCGTGAAATTGGACCATGTTGGGACCTACGTCTACAACGGGGACATTTTGAAATCGGGCGGCAATCTCAAGTAAGGAGCGAATGAAATGAGTAAGGCAACACCTAGGATTAACCCACAGGAATACAAAACTAAGGCTGAAGCGGTCTTGGATATGCTTAAGAAGGGGCTATCTGTAAAACAGATTAGGAACCATATGGCAGTCAGTGAAAGCTACATCTACTTAGCTAAGAAGCAGTTAGCGGATGCAGCGAAGGCTGCTAAGGAAACCATCCTTAGCGTGGATAATACCGTGTACCCTGACTTCATCAACAGGATGTCGCAAGGGAAGGGAAAGGAACGGATTGTAGGCACAGCGGAGCGTAAAGTTCCCGGCGGTCCTGCTACAGTAGTGCGGGCTACTACCGAGGATAGGGTTGAAAGAATCCTTGATGATCGTGGTACTAACTACGGTACTTTTCTTGACAACGCACGGATTACACAGCGCCTTAAAGCGGTGGCTCACAACTTTGCTGGGCATCACAACAAGACCTTTGATGCCGACCAAGCCGAAGCATTGGATATGATCTTTACCAAGATAGGGCGTATACTAAATGGCAATCCAAATCACACAGATAGCTGGATTGATATAGCGGGGTATGCTACGTTAGTGGCTGATCGTCTCCAAGGAAAAGCCAGATAACATGACAGCATGGTCCTACAGCAGCATCAAGACTTTCGAGCAATGCCCGAAGAAGTACTTTCACCTCAAGGTTGTGAAGGACATCAAGGATGAGCCGGGAGAAGCTGCCGATTACGGGACCGCTGTACATTTAGCTGCCGAAGAGTTCATCCGAGACGGCAAGCCTGTCCCCGATAAGTTTGCTTATATGCGACCTATTGTGGAACGGCTTGCCGATTTCTCCGGTGAGAAGCGTACCGAGATGAAGGTAGGTGTCAGGAAGACGGCTACTGGCTACGAGCCTACCACCTTCTTTGCTAAGGATGTATGGTATCGCGGCATCATTGACTTGCTGATTATAGATGGTGAACGTGCACATCTGCTCGACTACAAGACAGGCAAGAACGCTAAGTATGCCGACATGAAGCAGCTTGACCTAATGGCTGGTGCTATCTTCGTACACTATCCGCAGGTGCAAGAGATTAAATCCGGTCTGCTATACGTCGTATCAAATGAGTTCCCTAAGAAAGTACACGTAAGGGAAAAGCTCAATCAGTATCTTTCCGTGTTTGATACGCAGCTTGAGAACCTTAACGATGCGCTTGAGAACGGCGTGTTTAACCCGAAGTCTGGCCCTTTATGCGGCTGGTGTCCTGTGGTAGAATGCGCACATTGGAGACCTAAGAGGAGACGGTAATGCCTTACAAAGACCCTAAGGATCGCAAGTATACAGGTGCTTCCGCAGCCTACGGAGCGCAGCCGGAGCAGAAAAAGAACCGCGCAGCGCGTAACGCCGCTCGTGCCAAGATGATGAAGGCCGGTAAGGTTAAGAAGGGTGATGGCAAGGACGTTGCCCATAAGGTAGCCTTCGACAAAGGCGGATCAAACAAAACAGGTGTGCGCGTAGAGAGTGCATCATCTAACCGTTCTTTCGCTAGGGACAGCAAACGCAACCTTGTATCCGAGGTTAGCAAGCGGGAGCGCAAGAAGCGTGGAGATAATTGAAAACAAAGCGTTGCTCATAGAGACAACGGAACCCAACCTGATTACCGACAGCATAAAAAAGAGCGCGGTAGTTTCAACCAACGGGAGCAAATACAAAGTGCTAGTTAGATGGGGGCTAGAGGAAGCCCAAACCCTTGCTGTGCTTGAGCACAAGGACATACCCTCACCGATCCTACGGGATTACACATGGACTGGTAAGCTCACTCCGTTTGAGCACCAGAAAACAACATCGTCTTTCTTGACGCTTTACGACCGCGCCTTCTGCTTCAACGAGCAGGGTACAGGTAAGACAGCCAGCGTCATATGGGCAGCAGACTACCTGATAAAGCGCAATGAGATCAAGCGCGTCCTAGTTCTTTGCCCGTTGTCGATCATGAAGTCAGCATGGCAGCAGGACTTGTTTAAGTTTGCTATGCACCTTTCATGTGGCGTGGCACACGGTGACGCTAAGACCCGTAAGAAGGTTGTAGCCTCTGGTGCAGAGTTCGTCATCGTTAACTTTGATGGGCTGGCTATCATCAAGGATGATATCATAAACGGTGAGTTCGACCTGATCGTAGTGGACGAAGCAAACGCATACAAGAATGTGCAAACCAACCGCTGGAAGGTACTGAACGAGATCGTTAAAGAAACTAAGCCCCGGCTGTGGATGCTTACTGGTACGCCAGCAGCACAAAGCCCATTGGACGCGTATGGATTAGCTAAACTAGTTAATCCCAGCAACTGCCCCAACTACTACAGCCACTTCCGTGCCGAGACTATGTATCCGGTGACGAAGTTCAAGTGGACGTCTAAACCCGGTTCTGATGCTTATGTGCATAAGATGCTACAGCCAGCCATTCGGTTCGAGAAGAAAGACTGCCTCGACCTACCACCTGTGACTTACCTAGATCGTGACGCACCCCTTACCGTGCAGCAAGCCAAGTACTACAAGCAGCTTAAGACTGAGATGCTTCTTGAGGCAGCGGGTGAAGAAGTTAGCGCGGTTAACGCAGCGGTCAAGATCAACAAGCTACTCCAGATAAGCGGAGGTGCGGTGTATTCGGACACTGGCGAGGTCATAGAGTTCGATGTGTCTACCCGCTTAAATGTTGTGCTGGAAGTTATTGCCGAAGCCACTAGCAAGGTGCTGGTCTTCGTGCCGTTCACGCACACTATCGAGCTACTAAGGGCCAAGCTTGAAAAGGAAGGTATATCCTGCGAGATCATCAACGGTAAGGTTCCGATCAACAGGCGCACGGATATCGTCACCGAGTTCCAGACCAAGAAGAACCCCCATGTGCTGCTCATCCAGCCACAGGCTGCATCGCATGGGCTTACGCTTACAGCAGCAGACACAATCATCTGGTACGCACCAGTGACATCAGTCGAGACCTACCTACAAGCCAACGCCCGTATTGATCGTCCCGGCCAGAAGAACGCTATGACTATTGTGCACATACGAGGCAGTGAGGTTGAGGATAGGTTGTACTCAATGCTGCGCGGCAACATAAACAACCACGAACGTATCATAGATTTATACAGGGATATGGTAATTAAGCCTTGACACTGTATAGTAACAGGTTCAGAACAGAGGACCGACCATAAGGAGCAAACCATGGAAGAAGAAGTAATTCCAGCTGATAAGCTGGTAGCAGTTTACCGTCGAATACGTTCAGCTATCGAAGACCTTGAAGCAGCACACGCTAAAGAGGTCGAAGTCCTTAGGGATAAGCTGGACATGGTATCCGACAAGCTGCTTAAAATATGCAACGACCAAAACCTAGACAGCCTTCGTACTGCGGAAGGCACCGTGACACGGCGGATTAAGTCCCGCTATTGGACCACGGACTGGGCCACTATGTACAATTTCATCAAGACTAATGATGCCCCGTTTCTCTTAGAGCAACGTATCCATAACGGGAACATGAGGCAGTTTCTTGACGAAAACCCCGAACAGCATCCTGCTGGATTACAGATTGATAACAAGTACGCTATCACTGTACGTAAACCGTCTAACAAGTGAGAGACACCATGAGCAACATTACAATATTTGAAGAGCAAAGTGGATTTGCAACCGTCAAGCGTGAGTCGCGGCTGGCAGACAAGATCAGTTCTGGCAGCAGCTTGCGCCGTATCCAGACCAATACCAACGGTACCTTTAAGCGTATCGTGGGTGGCGAACAGATCGGTAAGGCTGTCCCACATGAGATTAACATCATCGTCGTCGATATGCTTAAGGAAGTATCACGCGAGTACTACGCATCTGATTATGACCCAGATGGTAGAGCCTCACTACCCGATTGTTGGTCCCCTGATGGCCGCACTCCAGATGCCAAAGCACCAAACAGGCAGGGTTCTGGTTGCGCTTCATGCAATATGAACATTGATGGTTCTGGTTCCAAAGGCCGTGGTAAGGCTTGCCGCTTCAAGCGCCGCATCGCGGTACTCGTTGAGGGTGACCCAACTGGTGACATCTACCAGATGAGCTTTGCTGCTAAGTCACTATTCGGTAAGGGTGTCGGCAACGAGCATCCGTTCGAGAGCTATTGTAATTACCTTAAGGCTAACGGCGAAGCACCAGACACGGTGGTGACTAAGGTTATGTATGACCTCGACGCTGACACGCTGACCCTTAAGTTCAAAGCAGTGCGGCATCTAACACAAGACGAGTCCGACCTAATTGATGTTGCCTTTACCAGCGGCGAAGCTCAGCGTTATATTCAGCTTACCACTTCCGAAGTTGATGGTACCAAGGCACAGCCAGTAAAGGCTATCGCAGCACCCAAGGCGACGATGTTTGACGCGCCAGAAGAGGAAGAAGCAGAACCGGTCAAGCGTGCTGTTAAGAAGCCTCCTGTTGTCGATGCTCCCGTGGAGGATAAGAACCTCTCGGACCTGCTCGGTGAATGGGCGGAAGACTGACCCATGTCGCAAGGCTACACAATCAAAGTAGCTGACGCGATCAGGAACGCTGACGGTAACTTACTAGGTGTAAAACTTGGGCGGGCTTGTTTGGACCGGGATATCTCGGTCCAAGAGGCTGCTCTTACCCTAAGTGTTACCCGTCAGACGATTTATCAGTGGTTCTGCGGGGAAACAAATCCACAAGCGCATCATCTTGACGCGATGCTAAAGTGGATGGATGACCTCGGAGCAACTGTTTAATCTTGATTTTCAGCAAGAGAGATCAACCGACAGGCATTGCCTGTGATAGTGGACTATACAATGAATCACGTAGACCTTTTGAGTATTGTGCAGCCTGCTGATGGTTGGTTTGCCGTACTCGGTATCAAGGGTGAGCGTGACGTAAGACAGAAACTTGTAGCTACTAGGGAAGAGGTAGACACCTATACAGAGCAGTACGTTGCGGAAGGTCGCAACGTATTCTTCGGCGTCGCCAAATATGAGACGGGGCAAAACAGGCAGAAGGAGAACGTAAAAGCTCTCCGATCATTCTGGGTAGACATTGATTGCGGCATTGCAAAAGCCGTTGTCAGTGAAAAGACGGGAAGGCCAGACGGTTACATTGACCAAGACGCAGGGATAGCCGCACTCCGGAAGTTCTGCAAAACGGTTGGTTTGCCGATACCCCTCATCGTTAACTCAGGGCGCGGTATACACGCATACTGGCCATTGACCCAAGATATATCCCGCCAAGAGTGGGAACCAGTAGCAAGCAGACTTTCTGCACTATGCGTCGTGCATAACTTTTATGTAGACCCCGCCGTGTTCGAGGTAGCGCGTATCCTACGTATACCGGGCACATTCAATTTTAAAGATAACCCGCCCAAGCAGGTGGAGGTGCTTTCTGACGCTGATCCGATAGAGTTCGAAGAGTTCCGTACCGCACTTGGGGTTGAAGCCCTACGTGAAATAGCTGTGCCCGAACGGCGCAAAAGCAACATCGCAGAGAAGCTACAGGATAACAACGTATCCCGTTTCTCCAAGATCATACGGCGCAGCCTTAAGGGTGACGGCTGTCAGCAGTTAGTATCTGCCTATGAGGAACGAGCTTCGCTGCAAGAAGTCCGGTGGTTCGACGCGTTGTCGATTGCTAAGTTTTGCGTAGATAGGGACACTGCGATCCAGAAGATGTCGCACGGGCACCCAGACTACGACCCAGCTAGGGCGTTGGATAAGACCAAGCATATCATGGGGCCACATAACTGTGCGACCTTTGAGCGCAACAATCCGGGAGGTTGTTACGGCTGTCCCTACTTAGGTAAGATTAAGAACCCTATCGTGTTGGGTAGAGAAGTAGCAGAATCTGAGACGGAAGACGGAAACTACGTTGTTCCTGAGGCCGGTGAAGACGATGTGCCAATCGACTACCGTATACCTGAGTACCCGTTTCCGTTTGTACGGGGTAAGAAGGGCGGCATATACTTGAAGCCAGAAAAGGACGAGGAGACACCTGTCCTTGTCTACGAGCACGACTTATATCTGGTGAAGACTATGACTGACCCCGAAGAGGGTGACGTATTAGTCATGCGATTGCACCTACCCAGAGAGGGTGTGCGAGAGTTTATCATTACACAGAAGCAAGCTGTGGGAGATGCAGGTGAGCTTCGCAAGATGCTGGCTATGAAGGGCGTAGCCGCCACCGAGAAGCAGTTTAAACAAATCATCTTGTTCGTGACCATGTCACTTAAGGCGATACAATATAAAAGAAAGGCAGAGCTTATGCGTATGCAGTTTGGCTGGGCTGATAACGATACCAAGTTTATCATAGGGGACCGCGAGGTTTGCTTCGACGGTATATTCCATAGTCCGCCGTCATCAACAACACGTGACTGGGCTACGCACCTACACGTAGCAGGTTCCTATGAGAAATGGCAGGAAGTCATTAACCTATATGGGCGTCCGGGGTTAGAGCCACATGCGTTTGCTGTTCTGACTGCGTTCGGGGCACCGCTCTTTAAGTTCACAGGGCAGTCGGGTGCGATCATAAACGTCATCCACCCTACATCGGGTACAGGTAAGACCACCCTTTTACACGCAACAAACAGTATATACGGCCACCCCAGTGGCCTATGTGCAATTAAGGGGGATACTGCCAACGCTAAGACACAGCAGCTTGGTGTCTTTAATAACCTGCCGTTCTGCGTGGATGAGATCACCAACATGACAGGTGCAGGGCTGTCAGAGATGTCTTACAATATGAGCCAAGGGCGCGGTAAACACCGTATGAAGGCGTCGTCCAACGAGCTTCGTAAGAACACCACGACATGGCAGACGATTAGTCTTTGCTCGTCCAACGCTTCTGTCTACGAAAAGCTAGGTTTGCATAAAAATCATCCCGACGGCGAGATGATGCGCCTACTAGAGTATAAGATAGAGACCAGCGATGCGATCCCGGTTGATTATGCAAAGCAGATGTTCGACTTCCAACTACTTGAAAACTACGGCCATGCCGGACCTATCTATATACAGTGGGTAATAAACAATCTTGAAGACGTTAAGCGTACACTCAAGGTCGTGCAGGAAAAGGTTGACCGTGAATTGAAGTTGACACAGCGGGAGCGCTTCTGGTCTGCCAAGCTTGCAGCTAACCTAACTGGGGGTATGATTGCTCGCCGCCTCAAGATTATCAACTGGGATATGCAGCGCATATATGCGTGGGCAACGAGCATGGTCGTTGATACACGGGAGGATGTAGACGCACCTAATATCTCTACGATGGCGATACTGGGTGACTATCTCAATAGGAATATCCATAACATCCTTATCGTTAACGATGGGGTAGATAGCCGTTCAAACTTGGAGTTAGGCGCCGATCATGAACCTAAAGGTGCTCTCTATGTTCGGTTTGAGCCAGATACTAAGCGCCTGTTTGTGGATCACAAGCACTTCCGTGAGGACTGCATCAAGTCGCAAATCAACTACAAAGAAGTCATCAAGGACTTTAAGAAGTGTGGGGCTTATATTGCCACGGGCAACAAGCGTCTATCCAAGGGTATGGCGATAACGACCCCGTCCGTATACTGCATCGAGTTCGATACCAGCGTGGGTGAGTTCCTTGATATGGGTGTCTTCGTACCGGAGACTGAGGATGCAGGTTGAGGGCGTAACCTATGATGTGAACTGGAAAGCCTTCAAGAAAGGCACGGACATTTTCATCCCATGCCTAGACCCCAGAGCAGCAAAAGCACAACTGCTTGTGGTCACTAAGCGCCTCAGACTCAAGGTGTTGATAAAAGTTACGATCCAAGACGGAATTAGGGGTTTACGTGTCTGGCGTTTGTAAGTATAATAGCCCTTGCAAGTTTTGCTCCTTGCAAGGTTGATACCTCTCTGCCCCTCACCGGACCTATCCCGGTGGGGGGTTTTTATTGTCCGATACCCAACTTCTTAGCGTATTCGGATTCAAGCTCGTTAAGACCCATACCCTGTATGTCGTACTTTGCTTCTGCTACAGAGCCAGTCAATGACCTGTACATATTAGCGTAGGAGATACCGTAGTACGGATTCCCAACCTTCTTGTTGTACTCCATAATATCCTCGAACGCTTCACGTGCCTTCTGCTGCCCATCTTCGTCACCATTCTGTATGCGCCGCACCGCTTGCTTATAAGCATCGAGCAACTCACTCTTCTGATCGTTTAGCTTACTACGGCTGTTCAAGACATCACGGTTCTGCTGCTGTACCTTTGCAACCTGCGTCGGGTTAAACCCTAGCGCGGCACCGATAATCTCGGCGTTGCTTATATCTTCCGCTGCTAGCTTTATCTTCTCGTTCTGGGTGCGCACACCCTCCGTAGAAAGCCTGTAAGCCTTGATCGGCGCACGGACCATAGCTGGAAGGCCAACTTCAAGCCCTTTAAGCACGTTACCCTTGGCCATTTCTTCACCCATGGACACGATGTTGAGCGACGCAGATGCACCGGGAATGTTCTCTACCAGCGCGTTGTTGACTGTCTGTGACCACGTGTCTGCATCTCTAGGCGCACGGAACCACATACTTGCAAGGTCTAGCGATACACGAGAGCCAAAGTTCCAACCCGTTGCTTCCGACACGGCACCGTTAAGGATGATATCACTTAGGTTGATCTGCTTACCGCCTTCAGCCGTAACCGTGGGTGCACCAAAGTGCTCAGGTAGCCACTCGTAGCGGAACTGCATCTCGACGCTGTCAGCAGTTAGCGGGTTCTTCTTCATCCGCTCCCTACGGTCTTCGTCATCGTCGGTTGCGTCTTGAAGCGCTTGGAGAGTCATCATACCCAATGTGTACAGAGGTAGACCGACTACACCACCCATCAAGAAGCCCATTCCCAGAACGCCTGTCATTTCTTTCATAGCAGCAACTCGCTCGTCACGAGGTGTGTTCTTACCGAAGATAGCCCGCGTTGCCTGCACAAAGAAGCGCGTGGTGATAACAGAGTACTGCTTGAACAAAAACAAAGCCCGGGCAAGCTCGCTACCCTTCATGATGGGTGGTCGGTTAAGGCTGGAGTAGTTACCCAACGTGTAGTTCACGGTGTCCTTGGCAGCGATGATAGCTTTGTTCTGCCGTTCCTCAGGAGATAAACCTGCATCAGCCAGCTTGTCATACTCAAGGTCATACGTAGACATGAACGCTATTTCACGGGTCAACTGCTCCGATGTGTCAAACAGGTACGTCATAGCGTCGTAGGACTTTTGTAGAAACCCTGAAATGCCACTTTGCGCGGCTGTCTGCGGTGTGCGCTCTTGCCCCATGGTGAACTCAGACAACGGCATAATTAAACCATACTCGTCCGTCGCACGGGTCAGTGCATCACGGTGCCGCTTACTGTTCTTGACGATGTTTGACTCCATAAGGGTCGCAACACGGAAGGTCTTACGTTGAGCCTTAGCATTACTTTCAAGCTTAGGCATGTTCTTGAACACGTTCATATACCGACCCATGACGCGGGCTGTGTTTGCCATCCCGTATTTACCCCAAAGGTTAGGAGCTACGCGCATAGGCAGAGCAGTAACCTGAACGAGTGCAGTAGCAGGGGCAGTTAGGAACGACACGAACGCAAGCTGGTTTGCCCAAGGGACGATCTTGTTTGCGAAACCTTTAGGTTGTGGCTCCATTTCTCCTTCGATGCGGTTTTTGATATTCGTAATAAAGTCGCGTGCCAGCGCTTTTTGTTCGTCAGGAATGTCTTCGATAGATTTACTCGCGGCAGTAATAGCACGGTCAATGTCAGGCACAAATTGTAGTCGGGCAATATCCGACGCATACTCTTCAGCCGTCGTGCCAACTGTACGTAGTATGTCTGAACTCCACCCAAGGCGGTTCTTGGATTTAATAAACTGCTTACGCCCCGACCCTTCTGGTGTGCTGAGCAGGTGTAACTGATACACATCATTACGAAGTTGGGTTTTCTTGGCCTCCGTAAACGTATCGACGTTGATCTCTGAAATTTTATTCAGGACTTTGAGGAACGCGTTCTCGGTGTCGAAGTCGTCGCCTAGTTCCTGTTTGGCGTTGTTACCTGCGTCGAGATAGCCTTTACTGTCTTTCTTTACGCCAAGTTCTGCCGCAGCAGACGCCCAGTCGGCATCACGTTCCGCTGCGGATTCATAGAAACGCAGGATAGGTTCACCAAACTTGGTCTTCTTAATACGTAACCAGTAGTCGCCATACCGGCGCTTTGGAAAATACTCACGGTGGAACAGACCCAGAGGTATATCGGGGTAGTCGTTGTGTGCGTCTTCTTTGCTAGGTGCATTAACCTTGTCGTTCAGGCGCTCCTGTTCAGCCCGGATTGCAATAGCCATCTTGGAGATGGATTCTTCGGAAAGCCCAGCATCACGCAGGTTCTCAATCCGCTTGCTCATGTAGTACTGACGCATGTCGTGCATGTCGCGGTTCATGTTACGGATACGCGTGTAGACAGAGCGACCCTCCTTGGAGAGCGCACTTAAAATCTTCATAGCCCCAGCTATTTGGCCCTCACGCTGGGCAAGCTTCCCTTCAAAGTATTTTTTCTTAGCGGGAGTAAGGTCAGGGTTCTTGAGTAGTTTTGTATACTTGCGCCAGATTTGATCCGTCTTAACCGCATCCTCAATGGACGTTGTGTCCATGAGTTTGACCATATCAATATTGTTACCGTTGCCGTAGTCCATAGCAACTGGAAGGGCTTTCAACTTTTTGCCGTTAACTATTATAGGGTCGGCGTTGCTAAGCAGGTAATTCTTAAGGTCGGACACTATTCGGTTAAGCACACGGCGCGTAGTTGAGCGAGTACCGTTCATCCTATCCGCAGCATCGACAGCTTCCCGGAGTGCATTCGCTGTGACCTTAGCAATCTTGGTATCCGCATAGTCCAATGTGCCGTCCGTGGGCATAAAGTTAAGACCCCCACGGGCTATCCAGCCACCTGAAGCGGTCGTGCTCATAAGCCCACCCAACCAGTTTTTGAACGTCTTGCCTTTTACGATGTCGCCAATACTACCAAGCCAGCCTTTCGAAAAGCTCTCCATATCCATCTGATCTGCTGTAGTAGTAGCAAACTTCTCGATGTTGGTGTCGATGTCGATCTGAACGGTAGCCGTTTCGTCTTTTGCTTTCTTTTGCTCAGGTGAACTGAACATCATCGACGAGCTACCCATGACAGTATCCTCGCCAGAAATAGCCTGTTCGTGAGCCATAGCTAGGATGGTGCGCACTTCGCGGTCACTGAACTTAAAGTCAAAACCAAGGTACTTACGAGCGAAGTCCTTGATGTACTTCATCAGCTTATCTAATCGGCTTGCACGCAGTGGTCCTGCTTCCGACGCAGACGCAAGGACTTCCTCTACTGCACGAGCGGTGGGGTTCTCATCCTTTGAGTACAGGTTTTTGTTCGCACTTAGGAACTTATCGGCCAGTGCAGCTACGCCCTTATTGGTACGGTAGATGTCATCCAGAATAGCATCCAGACCTTCACGGAACCGCGCACGCAGACCAAGGTGCCCAAGAGCCTCATGGTAGAGCGTGGGTGCTACGTCCTCAACGCCGTTCATATTGTCAGCGATCAGGTAAGCTTTGCCATCCTTATAGAAACCGAACGCGTCGGTGTGGCCAAGCTTTTCCATTTCCTTACGGATAGAGTCAGGGAGGTCGGCAACAGACTGCACCATCTTAGGTTCGAGACGCGCACCCCAGCGGCTCGTGATAGCCTTGACTGCGTTGTTAAGCTCTTCCAGCGTAATACCAGTAGCTTTGCCCTTGGCCTGACGGAACATGGGACGCTCGGGACGCACTTCACCCATCTCACGCCTAAACACAACTTCGCTAATGAGACCCTTCTCACGGTTGCGCTTAAGCTGGGCAATGCGCTTCTGGCGTGTGTCCTTACGCTCTGCAAGTTTTTCACGGGTGCGCTTATAGATACCAGACTTAGCTTTTGACAGCGCGTCATTCTGAGCCTTGGTGCGCTCCTTTAGGTTCGCCACCCTTTCTGCTAGTGCAGCTTCTTCCGCAGTTAGTTCTTCGGTGACGTTACCTTCTTCATTTACTTCTGGTTCCAAACGGACATCACGGCCTAGCTTCTTGGCAAGTATCTTTTCCTCACCCCGTAGTGCGCTGCCTTCGTCTTTGAGTTTATTAATGTCGTTCTGAATTGCTGTGGCAAGCGTCCACTCACGGCTCCGCGCAAGGTCTCTGCCTGTCGGGGTACGAAGCATCTCCACTAGTTCGGTGCGCTCAGCGTTGTTAATCAGCAGTGAGTTACGGGCTGCATCAATTTCAGCTAGGAGCAAGCTCTGCTGCTCTTCTTGGGCAGGTGACAGCTTACCGGCAATGCTTGGCCGCTCGATCTGAAGCGGTGCTTCCCGTTTGGGTTTTGGTTTAGTACCAGCAGCGTCACCCGGACGAACCTTCCTAACTGGGACGCCATCGACAGTCTGCTTTGGCTGGATAGGCTTCTCAAGCTCGATGATACGGCGCTTGATAGGCCCAAGGCTGGGTGAGTAGAATAGGTTTTTACTGCCCGGAAGCCCATAAGAGTACCGGCGACGCGGGTTGAGGTCCTCGTTAAAACGGATTTCAAAGCCGGGGTTAAACTGGTCAACCTCAGCCTGAGCCTCTTGCACTTCAGGTGGTAACTGTAACCCGGGTACATCTTCTACAGCTGGTGCTGGCGTAGGAGCAGCAATATTCTGTTCCAGCGTTCCAGCAATATCAGAAACTTTTTGTTCTGGTGCAGGTGCAGCTTGTCTGGCTTGTTCGATAAATGCGTTAACGGTATCAGGTTCGTTGCCTATGAACTCCGAAAGCGCAGGTATACGGTCGGGGGTTATAATACCTTCAATACCAGTAGCCTTCATAGCATCAACATATTGGCGTGCTATGCTCTCGACGAGCGGCGCAGGTGCAGGCTTTCCTTTGTACGATGTGTACTCGTCTATCTGGGTGTTTAAATCTGGTATAGGTGCAGCTTCTCCCACGGTTTGTACGGGTGCTGGCGTAATAGGCGTAGGCGCAATAGGTGCAGCAGGGGCAGCTTCTTCTACGGCTTGTATAGGTGCTGGTGTAATAGGTGCAGCTTCGGGTACCGGCGTAGCAGTAGGTGCTGCCTGTCCGGTAGGTGCAAGCTGTTCGGTGATTTGAGCTTTAGGACTAACCTGATCTATCGGGGGTATGATTGAGATTGGCGCAGCTACAGCCGCAGGCGCTCCTAGTGGGTCAGCACCCTCAACTTCTTGTACATTAGATCGTCCAGCAGGTGCCCCAGCAACTCCCACTGGTCCAGTTCCAGATTCTGTAAGCTCTCCGGCAAGTCCTTCACCCGAGTCTGTAGCGTCAGAAACAGAAAGGCTTGGCTCACCTCTTCCAACGTCAAGTCCATCACTATCTTCTTCCTCCGTTTGTCCAGTGACTGCTTGTTGATCCCGTAGGTAAACAGCAACATTAACCGCTTCAACTGGGTCTCGCGCATTACCCGACTGCATAAGCTCAGCGGCACGTGCCCGGATAGCGGGGTCTTTTGCTTCAGGCAGACCTGTGGCTTCAATCTCAGCTTCAAACCCTTGGCGCTCACCAAGAATTTCTTCATCAGTAGCAATAGGGCCGGGTGTGGACTGTCCCGGTATACCACCGATACCACCAAGGACACCACCAGCCAGACCTTCGAACGCAGCTTGACCGGCCACACCAGCCGTAAGGTCGGTCTCATACCCTGCGCGTTGCTGGGCAAGATTTTGTGCAAATCGTTCTTGGCCAGCCTGAGCAGCTTCAGGTATGGCTTCCGCCCCAGCCCCTGTAACCGTGCGCCGTGCAAGGCCGCGTGTAGCTTCTTTCTTAACCACGCCCTCAACGACATCTTCGACTGCATTTTTGGCGATTGCGCGGCCAAGTACTTTATCGAAACCTGTAGCACCGGCTACGGCACCGAGCGCACCAGCTAGACCGATCTGATCTAGGTTCTCACCACCATAAGCCTGAGCTTCTTCGGCCATGATTTTGGCTTGTTCGTCAGGTACACCAGCTTCTCTCGCACGTGCGTACACGGCATCACTGATAGCACCTTTAACATTACCCGCACCGGATACGGCACCAAGACCAAAAGCAAGTCCGGGACCCCCTACTCTAGCGGCAGCGGCAAACGGAAGCACAGAACCTGTGACGCTAGCGAGCGTATCAAGCGGATTAACCATAAACGAACTGGCAGCGGCTTTGACTTCTTCCCAGATACCCTTACCTTCTGCGGCCTTACGGATAGCAGCGGCGGTCTTCTCGTCTTCACGTGACTGTGCAGATGTTAGGCTTTCTGCGTACTTAGTTATGGTATCAAATACATCGGAAGCCATGTTGTCTGCACCGAACGCGTCGGTAAAGGTCTTACTTGTACTAGCCAACCCAGAGACAACATTGAGCGGAATGTCCGCAGCACTAGCCAACAACCCTCCAACTACGGGGATTTTCTCAAGAAGGTTTTCTTCTTCCTTTGGGCCTTGGGGTCCACCACCGCCAGCTTGCTGCTGTACGAAAGCAAACAGGGTGGTAGGGTCTACATTATCTGCCGCTCGGACATCGTAAATGCGCCCATTATACTGAATGGAGTAAATCCGGTCGGGCATGTATTACCTCATTATGCGGGTTTGGAACCTAGTAGTACAGGTTGTTGCCCTCCTGCGCCACCCGTTTGTGGGGTAACACCGGGAAGCCCTTCCATACCTGATTGGCTACCGCCAAGAAGATTTAACTTTTGCGCCTGCTGCATCGCTTCAAGTTCGCTCATTCCCGGATTTGCTGCCAAAACAGCGCCTATAATACGATCAAACTTATCAGGATTCGAGGCACGTAGCTTTGCGGCTAAAAGATCAGCTTCACGATTAAGTTTGCCTTCACTGGCCTGTTGCTCAAGTTGTGCATAATTGAAGTCAAGCGCACGGTTTGCCTGATCCGCTGATAGTCCAGTCTTGTACACATCCATACCAACTTCAACGGCAGTAACAGCGGTCTTGCGATCCACATCCTCAAGCGCCATAAGTTCACGAACTGCCGAACTTTTAGCAGCTTTACGTTCTTTCTTCGACGCTTCGTATTGCGGCAGCGTAGTCTTAGCAGCTTTTGCAATAGACCCAAGAATACCCTCACCCCGGTAGTCGTCGGGCGACATTATGTTTAAACCAAAGTTAGTCAGGGCCGAGTACATGTCGTACTTACGGTCTTTCTCTATCTTCTCAGGATCAAGCTCTTCAAGGGCAACGGCTTTTGCACGGTCCATAGCTTCACGAGGAAGATTACCAAGTTGGTATTTTACGAGTGCAATAGAGTCTTCCGCAGACATACCACGCCCCGCTGCCGTGGTGGTATCGACTTTACGAGGCACCGGAGCAGATGCACGTTTGCCCCCCGGCTCGGTGTGTATATGGTCGCCTTCGTTAAGTACATCTGTGCCTTGGCCTAATATACCTTTTACTCTTTTATCAAACTCGGCCATTGACATACCCGGAGGGGGTGCAAAGTCACGCGCTTGGTCGGTCTTATGGTAGCTATTAGGTACACCACCTACTCGTGCATTGTCTGCGGCACTTCTTTGGCGGCTTGTTACAATAACTCCGGGTATAGCCGCACGTATTAATCTTTCCTGACGCTGGCCATCTGTTTCTCCGCCAGCAGCAAACGCAACAATACCACCGTCAGCATAGCTGCCGTCGTCAGGCTCGCCAAACATAGTGTCCGGTATAGGTAGTGAAGCAATTCCGCCTCCAGCCATTTCCATTGGCGCTTCTTCCTGAGGCATCTCAGGCGGAGCCATCTCAGGTGCACCCATTTCGGGCATAGCAGCTTGCATCTGTGCAGCTTCTGGCGTACCGCCAAGCCCAGCGGGGGGAGCAGGTGGAGCACCCTGTGGAGGAGCACCCTGTGGTGCGGGCATACCAATACCGCCAGTAGGCGGAGCAGGCGGAGCAAATACTTGTTGAGCTACCGTCTGTTGTGGGGTTTGTTCCGTTTGTGCAGCAGCCCGCATACGGTCAATAAACATACCTGCTATCGTGCCAGCCGTGGGATCAACGATACCCATCTGCATAGCTTCAGCAATCTTCTGCTTGTTGCCGCCGTAGTCCTTAGCAATCTGCTCGGGTGATTGAAGGGTATAAGGTTTAGTTGACGCTGCCATTTTTAGCCACCCCTGAACATGTTATAAGCACCGGCTGCGGTCACCCCGGCACCCAGAAGCTGCTGACCAATCGACGGCGTAGGTGCAGTTGTCGTTTCCGTAACTGTCTTGGCCTGTGGCACACCACTCATAAGGTTGCTGTACTGTTGAAGCCGTGTGTACGGATCGTTAGATTCCCTCTGGAAGTCTCCGTAGTCAAGGTCAATCATCTGCTGATTGAGTGCTTGTTCCTGAGCCGCTGTTGACTGTTGCAGACCAAGACGCGAAAGGTCAGAGTTCTGCTGTGCACTGCCAAGATTACCCAATGTTTGAGCCGACTGATTAGCCTGAGCCAAACCTGCAAGCCCTTGCTGCGCACCAAACTGACGGGACTGTTCGCCCATACGCTGTGCATCGAGGTCAGCCTGTTGGTTTGACTGGAGTGCAGCAAGACCCGTCTGGGCACCGAGACGTTGTGTATCAAGCGCGGAAGTAAGGTTCTGTTGACCCGTAGTAAGTTCCGACTGCTGGTTAGCTAGGGCCGCTTTCATTGCCTGATCGGCGTTAAGGCCCTGTGTTTGTAGCTGGGCCTGCAAGTTTTGCACGTTAGCCTGTGAAGCAGAGTCGAGGTTGGCCAGCGCAGTTTGCATATCAGTCTGGGTACCAAGCTGTTGCGTCTGCAAATTAGAACGTAGATTCTCTTGGCCCGTAGTTAGTTGGGATTGCTGGTTAGCCAAAGCAGCTTTCATTGCTTGGTCGGCGTTCATCCCCTGAGCTTGGAACTGCTGCGCTTGGTTGTTAACCCGTGACTGCTGCTCGTTCGAGAGGTTAGCAAGCGCCGTCTGCGTGCCTATGTTAGCCCCAAGCTCCTGAACACCAAGTTTAGCCGCAAGGTTCTGCTGCCCAGTGGTCATACCCGCTGCGCGGTCACGCTCAAACTGCTGCTGCGCATTCTCAAATGCAGACTGCCTACCCTTGGCGTCAATATCACCAAGTTGTTGGCCAAGGTTGCGTTCGCGCTCTAAACCGGCAAGTAGCTGACGGCTACCACCATAAGTACCCTGACGCGACGCACCAAGGTCTTGCATAATTTGCGCTTGTTTTGCACTCCGGATAGCT
>Ga0181346_1000473_pt1 | contig 17592 bp, 29 predicted proteins | sample Su13VDMM15DN_FD_130100 | JGI IMG/M metagenome (GOLD analysis project Ga0181346, IMG submission 130100) | Freshwater viral communities from Lake Michigan, USA - Su13.VD.MM15.D.N | ecosystem: Environmental > Aquatic > Freshwater > Lake | place: USA: Michigan | collected 2013-07-15 | reverse complement strand
TAGTTTTTTACGTGGCAAGACCACGACATGTTGTCAGTGTAAACATGTAACTAGGGATGTGCAAGTATTTTTTTATTTGTCTTGATATTTTCCGTGAGCCAGTAAGTTCTTTGCGGCAAGGAGTCCTTGGAGTCTACCCTGGTGAATAGGGAACTCCGATTGTGGCACAAGAGCAAGTCTACTGCACTCAATCCAATACATATAGGACAAGACCTTCTGGAACACCTTGAAGTGCTCTGAATGTCTTTGGTCTGTCAGAAACTGACGGTCCTCATCTGTAAGTGCTTGAGCTAAAACTTGCCCTTGTGACGTGTCCACTTAGCAGCCAGCTTTCTTGGTTGCTTTGGTTTTTTTAGAACCTTTTTTGGTTTTCTTTGTTGCTTTCATTTTATCTCCTTCCTACATACCGCCAGGGCTATTAGGCTCTACGGCTCTTATGCCAGACATAATGGCATCAGGTGAAGTTGGTCCCTGCATTGGGTTCCCCTCTTTAGCCATAGAAGGTTTTCCTCCTGGGCCTTGTCCCTGCATCGACTGCATCTGGGACTGAAGTGCTTTCATCTGAGCCTCTTGTTGCATTAGCATATCTTTGGCCTTCTTGTGAATCTCATGCTTCTCCATATGTTTTAAATATGCAATCTTGGATTCAGAAGATTTAGCTTTCTCAAATCCAGCAGCGTGAGTTTCCATGTGCTCCTCGAAGATATCTCCAGCGTTAACTGGGCAATCTTCACCACCATCGAGACACAGGTTCTCAATGTCGGGATCCACAGTCTTCTTCTCTTTGTCCTTCATGAACACGTTAAGATCCTTAAGATCAAACGCCTCGTTCATTACGACTTTGTAGAGTTCAGGAAGATCGATCTCTCCTGGCATAGCTTGGTTGACTTGCATCGCTAGGTTGAATGCGGAGATTAACTGTTGGTTTCTCACTGCACTCTTTTGGGCTACGTCGGATCCTCTCCAAGTAAACACAACGTCTTTTTGCAAAGTGTTGGGGTTAACTTGTTTGGTAATCCACTGACCCTTTTCAGGACCCTGAACGATGATCTGATACTCCTCAGTTTGGAACTGCTTAAGGAGCATATGGGTCATCGAGCAAAGGGGGCTCATTACGTCAAACTCATCTGACCTGGTCATGTTCTTTAAGTTTGCCGACAACTCGTTCTGGACTGCTTGAGCTTGGGTAGCACTACGGGCCTTACCTGAAAGCTGTGGAGCAATCTGCGGAGACAAGTCAGAAAACTGCTGAATCATCTGACGAACTTGTTGCATACCTTGGAAGCCAGAGTTTGAGATGTCTGGGAACGTCTGGAAGGCCACGCCTTGAGGCGAAGCGAACCACCGAGCACCAGGCTGCATCTTGAACGAATTTACGTCTCCTGCCAATCCTGGGTCGATTAACACGATAGGATTGAGTGAGTACGTGAGGGAGTCCATCGTCTGGTTGCCAAGATCCGTAATCATGTACTGAAGGCTGCGAAGTCTCTCGGGAAGACTGTGACCATAAGCCTCGTTAGCTGGTCCCTTAATGTACCGACCTTGAAGGTAGGGTTTGCTTTGGTGCCAAAACGGGTTTCTCTGAACACGGATAACCGTGTCGTAGTTTGCTAGTGTAATTACACAAGGAACAAACTCACCTTTAACAATGTCAAAGTCAGTCCAACTTTCAGTTACAACAATCCCACCCTTTGCCATGTTTGTGGCAGTGGAAAGATTGTTCATACTCATACGAACCGTGTCCACCCAACCAAAGTCTTGGTACTCAGGTTGAACCTCAGTTACCTTATCTACGTTAGAATAGATATCCATCTTCTCGAGAAGTCGCTTCTGAACAAAAGTCTCATCAAATACAAGCAGGGCTTCTTCTGGGTTCTGCGCAGTCTCAGGCCATACATACGTATGGAAGGTGTCGGTCACATGGACCTTCACACCCTGAAACTTAGGAACACGTTTAACTTCCATGTAGCCCTTATCATTTTTGATAATGATGGTCTTCATGTCTTCTTCAAATACGGGCTTTAAGAAAGCATTACCGTACAAAGTCTTCTGTCGTTCAAATCTCTCCATGAGGGCTGGAAGATTGTTCTTGTGGTCGAGTTCGTGAAAGACTGCATCCTTGATGTCTTTAGCGTCTTCAGCGTTTGTTCTCTTAGCAGGGATACACGAGATGTACTCATCGTTAGGGAATAGGCCACTCATGAACTGTCCAACCGTGGATTCAACCTGGTTGTGCATCTCTGGGATAATTAGATTACTTCGGCCAGCGTACATTTGCTGATCGGAGTTTTGGCAAGCCCACAAACGAAGATCTTCAAGCCACTCAACCTCTTTAGCCTTACGACCGTTCTTGGCTGCGATCACCATATCTAGAACATGGGCCTTGGCCCTGTCTGCGATACTGCTATTCTTTGCGTAGTTGACACTAAATTTTGCTATTTCTTTCTCAGCTTGCTTCTGAGAGTTACTAATTCTTGCCATGTTTCCCCTTTACATCTCGAATCTGCGGCCCGTGTGCGGATTAGTATACACTCTACTGGCTTGTGCTGTCCTATTCAACAGGCCAACCTTGGCTCTTTGTAAACAATGGGTGACTCCATAACGGGTACAGTCCATCAAATGCTCAAAATAACCGTCCTTCTTTGGTTTCTCTTCACCATCTTCACGAGCATAACCGCCACGGAACCCCTCAATTACGTTCTTACAACGGGGGTGAACGAGTAAATTAGGCTCCTCAGTGTCCTTGTCCTTGGTATCAAGACATTGTTTGACATCCTTAATACCTTCTTCGATCCAGGTACGACGGTACGCTGGGTAGATTCCATGCTCCTGAAGTACCTGAACAGAGGACTTACCTTTGTCAGAAGCGTCCGATCCACGAGGGTCACAGAAGTCTATCGGTTTAATTGTCTGATCTCCGAATAATCTCATCTGATATGGGAGCACATCGTCTTTAATAAAGTCCTGAAGGTAAATCTGGTTACCCATCATTTCAGCTATGATACGGATCTGCATATTGTGCATCTGCATCCACACAATCGCTGGATGGTTGAAGCCAAAGTCCCATGTACGGATTAATGGCTTACTCTTGTCGTACTCCACGGGTTTAATGTAACTCCCGCGCGAGAACTGTGCATAAACTGGTTTACCTTTATGCACCCGACCAAACATCCCGTAGATCATCCGCTGCTGCATATCGGGCGTATACATCGCCTTAAGACTCTCAACGTATCCCTCTGGAAGGTTCTTCAGGTTATCCAATGTTGTCGATGCAAACATTCGATGACCCTTAGGCTTAACGTGAAGGAATAGCTGCGGTATCCAGTGATCCTCTTCACCAGGGTTAAGACCTAGGATCCCTCGGTACATGGTCGGTTCTTTGCCTTTTACCTTTTGACGGCAACGAGACTGAAGCGTGTTGAACATATCCTGTCCCACTTCGTTAGCCTCATCGATAAAGAATCCACCGATCTCCAAGGATTTCATTTTCTCTAAGTCATCTAGGGGTCTGAAGATAAACTCTGAGTTGTTAATCAGCGTCACGATGTTGTGAGTCTTATCGTGCTTTTTAATTAACCCATCTTCCATACGCGCGAAGAAAGTTTTCATCGTCGTGTCTCTGAGAGATGGTAAAGTTTTCCTGCCGATTAAATAAGTGAACCCAGCATTTTCTAGAGCCAGTGCTTTTAATTCCTCGATTGCTGTTGTGGATTTTCCTGAACCAAGTCCACCAGACAAACAACTCCAAGGATCTTGGCTTGAGTGAAATTCACTAGCCCAAGATACTGGCTCATAGTTAATGTGAATATCCATTATTCAACTTCTACTTCTTCAACTACCTTTTCTTTTTTGCCAGGACGAGGAGTTGTCATGTGAAGATGCAGAGTAGGACTCTTACCTTTTTCACCAACCACACCAGTCTTGTGAAGAACAGTTGCGTAGTCGTTTGACAGTTCAGCAATGCGCATAATTAATTTATGTTTTGAATCGAGAAGGTACGCTGGAATAATCTTTGTACCTTTTTCTTTTTTGTAATATCTGATCTGTTGCTCGATTTCTTTTAACGATTTCTCAAGACGTTTGTGGTTTGTCTCACGGGCTTGGAAGACTGCATTGCCAATATCTTCTACGTGTGTGACAGAAGATCTGAAAGCAAACTTCATTAGTTTGTGCCAAGTATCGTCTTTGATATTTTTGAAATACTTTGCTCGCATTTGATCGGTCGTCATGTTTTTTGTCATGAGCGATTTTAATTTATCAATCGTGTCTTGCTTAGGAATCCAGTTAGCATCTTTAACTTCATCAGCGAGGATTTCTGCTGCGACAAGTTCAGGTAAAAGAGTACGCGCTCTCTCACGGAGTTCTTCTTGGGCTGCGTGTTTCTTCTTGTACGTTTCTTTGCGTTTGATTGCAGACTTTTTGTAGTGCTCGAGTTTTTGTTCTTCTGTTAAATTGTTCAAGAAGAACTTGTGAATCTTAGATTCTTTTTTGGGTTTTGATTCTTTTACGAGATCGGAAAGGTTAAATGATTTCTTTTTGTCATCCATTTGACTTAATGTATCATTGGATTGTTTCATTGGGAAGACATTAAATCATAACCTCGGGGAGAATACCTCGTCAAAGAAACTTAACGTGACATTTGACATTCCATCTACCCCGAGGCTACGGTTCCGACAACGACGAAGGAGTGATAAGGGTAATTACGCCCTGCCCTCCTGTCAAGTTTTAGGAGGGAAAATGCCAAGAATTAACATAGAAGATAAGTGGTGGGGAGATCCTCGAAGGTCTAGGCTTGTATCATTGCTAGGCAATGTTGAAGCAGAGGCTGACGGTGCTTTTGTTATTGCAATAAAGCTAGCTCAACAATACTGGATCCCAAATAAAGAACACATCCCAATGAAGTCGTGGAAGGGCGCTGGTATCGCTGACGAGTTGATTACTTGCGGTTTGGCTGAGATTACCAATGACGGGAAAACTGTGTATGTCAGTGGATCTGAAGAACATTTTGCATGGTGGTTTAAAAAACAAGAAGCTGGTAGAAGAGGTGGAATGGCAAAGGCTAGCAATGCTAGGGAGTGCTTACCAGAGCCTAGCAAGGTCTACCAAGCCCTACCCTCTTCCTCTTCCTCTATCTCTAATAATAATAATAGGGAACAGTCGGCTAAAGCCTCCCAACCATCTTTAGGTAGGAAGTTAAACAAGGGGGAACTAGAACAGTTCGTTAAGAACGTACAAACTAACTTGGATACTACGAAACCTTTACCGAGATCCCTTGTAGCTAATTACTTACGCTGGTTTGACTCGCTGGACGCTGCCGAGGATTTTTTGTCGGATGTGTTCGGCAGGGCCCAGGCAAAGTACCCCGAGGACTCAGCACAGCAACTTAAGTACTTATCTGGCGCAATGCACAACCACGCACAGGCCGAAAAGAAATCCGCAATGGAGGTGACCTATGGCTTCTGAATTTGAAAAGCTAGCTTCGTACATCGCAGCTAGGATCATCGACTCGCCAGGTGCGTTTGAAAATATTTTAGCATCTGGGATCAACCACAAAGATTGGCCTAATAGATTTTTAGCTAAGCAAGTTGTTTCGGACTTTGAACGGGAGTTAGTGAACGGCGAGACAAGCGCCATCTGGCACAGCGTAAAGAATTTATACCCTGAGAGGTTATCTGAGATCTTTGGTGAGACTGAGTACCCATCAGACCAAAGAACGATTAAAGCTCACTACGACAAACTTTTGTACCGTGAGAAGGCTGAAGATCTTTCGGTTAAGATTCAAAACAATCCAGAGCAAGCTGCAATGTTTGTTCACGAGTTTTTAGATTACAAAGCTTCTTCGGTTGAGGTGGTGGATTTCCATCAAGCTATTTGCGATATGGAGAAAACTCATTTGGCGCAGAAGGCTAGCGGTAAGCAGTTAGTAACTATACCGAATTGGCCTTTACTGTCGGACTCCATCGGTGGATTTAACCCAGGCAGAGTAGGAATGCTTGTGGCTGACACGGGGTTTGGTAAGACGAACTTAGGTATACAACTTGCCATAGACGCTTCGGAGACAATTGGGACTTTGTATTTGAACATGGAGATGATCAAGGACGACTTCACCCAGAGGGCTGTGAGTTGTATGGAGGGTATGCGTCCTAAGGATTTCCATGGAGATTGGAATGTCGAGAAGGCAAAACTTCGGGCTAAGGGCAGGAAGTTTTTTTATTCAACTGGAAAAGATTTAAGCATGGTGGAGATCGGAGCTACTTGTCGGTCGTACAAGAGAAAGCACGACATAGAGTTAATCGTTGTGGACTACGATCAGAAAATTAAACTTCAGGACTCAAGGATGGAGGAGTGGCGCGAGCTACAGAAGTCGGTCGTAGGTCTGGAGGATTTGGCTAAAGAATTAAAATGCTACGTATTAGTTTTGGCTCAGTCGAATCTTGACGGTGGTATATCGGGTTCAAAGAGAAGTTCGTTCCCAGCCAGTCAGGTTTTGATGTTCGAGAAGAATAAAGAAAAAGAAAACGAAACAATTATACGCGCAAGTAAAAACAGGTTTGGAATAAGAAACGCATCCGTGGTGTGTGATTATGAGCCAGCTAAAGCGATGGTACGCGAGAAGGAAAAATTTGTATGGACACAATCAAAGAAGCCGAAAAAAGAGTTCAAGAAATCAAGCGAGAAAGAACCCTCGATGGCGTACGAATGTTGATCACTCGTAATTTAATTGAGTGTGCCAGGATTGCAGCTGAGAAGGAACTAGGTGAGGGAGCTGAGTTGTACGTGGTGGTGACTAAGGGAAATATTCGGGAGGAGCTATGAGTAACTTTTTGGTGTGTGTGAAATGTGAGAGCACAAAAATAGGGTTAGTTGGGCTGAGAAAAAACGGTGCATCTATTTTAGTTAAGATAGCCTGTCAGGGATGTCAGGAGACTGAGAACTTCAGTTTGCCCGAAACAGACTTTCTAGTGTGGGTGAAGGATCCCGTGATTGCGGAGGCCATGAAGGTATTTGGTATCACGGAGAAGTTCACAAGTCGTAAACCAAAAGTGACCCAGGAGTCTTTATGGTAAAGGACTGGGAGCTACGGTACAAACTACTCTACGAGGCTTGGATGATGGAGATACTGGAGCTTGAGCGCAACGCCAAAGAAGCCCGTCCACAGACCAAGAAGTACTACAACGCCATAGCCAATACCCTAGAGATGGCTTTAATGAGAGCTGACAAGTTCATCCGTCAGACCAACTACGTAGATGTTGATGACACGTAAAGTGCCTTTAAACGAACGCTAAGGGGCCTAGATTAAGCTGAAAAATTAAATGGGGGGGTAGGACTAGGGGGTATCTCTTAATCTTACCCTGACCAACTCAATTAGAAATGGCTGAAAGTTATGGTTGAGCATGCATAATTTGCTGACCAAGGGCAATAAACAAGGTCCCTGAGGTATCTGGTCAACTCAATCTAAAGGCCTTTGAATACAATAGCATAGCATTACTGACTCATATCCTATGGCTTGGGGCGGATACCCTCATATCTAGGGTCACCGTACCCAGTTTTCTCATGTATTGGAGGGGCATTGGGTAGGAAGCCTCTTTAATGGGACGGTATACAATGCCTTATGGGTATCTATAGGAGCCTTTGAGGGGCCGCGCCTAGGTTGACCCAATGGATGACCCTTCCTTGTAGCATTGACACTAGAGGGGCCGCGCCATTGCTTAGCCTTATAAGTATTGACCTAACCAATGTGATATCGATCAATTCAATGTGCTTTTATACTCAGCGTTAAGTGAATAGGGACATTTGAAGGGCCGCTTTTTTGTTTTGTCCCCTTGACTCTTGTTTCATGTGAAACACCTATCAGCATTCTATTATTGTCATTCGAGGAAATAACTATTTTAACTTTATTTCATTTTTATTGTTGACATGAATGATTCTTTTATAATACTCCTATGAGTGCACAGAGAAGGACGCTTAAGTCTATTCTTAATACAATAGGAGAAACAAATGCTAACACTTATTATCACACTAGCCACAATGGGAATATTTGGCGCCCATGCTATCCAAAACGATGAGCCCGACACTCACACTGAGACTGTCATCATTAAAAAAGAAGTCATTGCCTATGACTCTCCTAAAATCGACTATTCGCAAAAAGGGGCTAAATAACATGGCACTTTTATCTATTGGCACAAATGCCAAAACTATCAAATCAGACAAACAAGGCGAGTTTTTGACTGCTATCCTTTACCTCGCACCGCACAAGCTATCAGGCTTTAATGTTTGTCCCAAGGCTAAAAATTGCATTTCACCTTGCCTCAATTTAGCTGGCATGGGCGCATGGTCTATCACGCAACAAGCTAGAATTAAGAAAACACAATTCCTATTCGAGCACAAAAAAGAATTCCTCGCACAGTTACGCAAGGAACTAGGCGCGTTTCAAAAGAAATGCGACAAGCTAGGCAAAAAAGCAGCTGTGAGATTAAACGGTACAAGTGACCTAGCATGGCATTTGCACAAGCTTGAATTAGAATTCCCTCGCATTCAATTCTACGATTACACAAAAGTCATGGGCTATCTTAAGGCTCGCTCGCTGAATCGTCATTTCACTTTTAGCTACGATGGCCCGCATAACTGGAACGATTGCCTTAAGGCCCTAGGCCAAGGTGTCAATGTGTCCGTTGTGTTCAAAGGCAAGCTTCCTAAGACGTTTAATGGCTTTCCTGTAATCAGCGGCGACGATACAGATTTGCGCTTCCTTGATAAAACACATTGCATCGTTGGATTGACTGCTAAAGGCCCAGCTAAGAAATGCACTAATGGGTTCGTGGTGATTCAATGATAACAATTAAAATCGGCAGACTCATGATAGGCAATGGCTTGTTTGTTCTTTGTTGGCGCAAGTCCGACAAATATGTCGAATTCAAGGCATTCAATTTCATCCTAGTTCTAGGAGTAAATTATGCCGCATTATTTAATCACAATAAATACGATGAAAATGGTCTAGCTAAAACCACAATTTTTTGGAGTAGAAAATGAGCTTAGAAATAGCGCAAGAGATAAAAATTCAATTAAGTTACAATCAGGCCGCCCGTGATATTTTTTGGTCTTGGGGAGCCTCTAACTTCACTGCCTTGAATAGATCGGACCTAATCCTAGGCGGTTTAAGGTTTAAAGTCAGAGGCAAGCTTTTAAAAGGCCTAGTGGAAGTCAGGCTAATGCCATCGGATACCTATGAAGTCGTTTTCTATAAGGGAATTACTAAACCTAAGGAAGTCAAACGATACAAGGATATCTACTGTGAAGATCTACTCATTTGCATTGACGAAGTCGTTGAAAGTGAAACAAATAAGATCGGGCTAGCATTATGAATAATTTTTATTTTATTCAATTGACAATCATAACTGTTCTATACTTAACCTATTTTTGCACAGAGAAACAAAAGGAGAAAAAAAATGACTAATCTAAGCACAGCCGAGCGGGCTTTTTTGCACGTTCCCGATTCATACACACTACAGGACACAGAAGAAAACGATGACGATAACGAAGTCATAGAATTCATGTGCCCAGACTGCAAAGAGTGGACGACGAGCGACGATCCTTGTTGCGGCGTGCTTCCACGTTCCTATAACGAAGATTCAATTAATGGAGATAGATAGAATGAGCAACGAACTATACAAACACGCTTGCGACTTGGCTTCCAAATACGCGGTAGAATCTGGAACCTATAAAGCTACTGCCAATTGGTACAGAGATGAGTCTTTAGACGCAATCAGGATACTTACTGAGGCCCTAACGTCTGGCAACATGGACGAGATCAAACGCGATATCGAACGATGCATTAGCACACTTAAATTTAACATTAACAATCACGATTCAGCAGTGAAAAGACTTGAGAAAACAAATGAAAAAACTATCTAGGAAAGAATACGATGCTATCGAAGCCCTATCACAATCGGACCTTAAAACTATTCTCAAAAGCCCATTACATTTTACTAAGCGCAAAGAGATGCGCAAAGAAACCGATGCTATGGCTTTTGGGACTGCTTTTCATCTTGCTGTACTGGAGCCACAGGAGTTTAAACGACGGTACATTGTGCTTCCTTCTGAGATAGACGGGAAGCCAGTCAACAAACGCCTAAAGGCTCACAAGGAATGGATTGAGAACTACAAGATCGAGAACTCAGACAAGATCTGCCTTGACGATGACGACATGGAAAAGATCACAGGAATGCTGAACTCACTAGCAAGTCACGAGACTGCTATGATGCTACTCACTGGCGGCGAGTCTGAAGTCTCCACCACCTGGGACTACAGGGGCCACAAGTGCAAAGGCACCATAGACAAGTGGCACGACAAGCACGAACTCTTCGGGCCTACACTGGTTGAGCTTAAAACAGCGCGTGACGCCAGCAGTGAGGAGTTTGGAAGGGAAACCTATAACAGGCTGTATGACTTCCAACTTGCTTACTATAGCGAAGCTGTGAAGCCTAATAGGGTCTTCAGTGTAGTTGTTGAGACTAGCTTTCCGTATCCCATTGCTGTCTATGACATGGAACAATGGCTTCCCATTGGTAAGTCTCGAGTTGATAAAGCCTTTGACCGTTACGAATACTGTCAATCGAGTGGCTCTTGGAATGAAGGATACACTGGGTCACTGGACCTATTACAGCCAAAATCTTGGATTATTGCAGGACTAAAAGAGGAATAAATTTTATGTATACATATAAAGAAATAAACGATGATGACGCTGGAGATTTTGGCGCAGTTATTAAAAGGCATGAATCTTTAGTTGGCGTTATACACAATACAGACAAGGCAAAAGACATAACAGCCGTGCTCAATATGCTGGATAAGAACGATATTAATGTTGAAGATTTGTTCGATGCTGTAAAAAACATAGATAAAATAGCAGATGCGATCACGGATCTTGAATATGATTTAGCTTGCTACAAGGCTGGGTATAAGCCGAAGAATGGTAACTTTAAGTACTTGATGGGACAAGAGACACGTAAAATTACAATTAAGAAAACCAATATTATTGAGAAGTTTTTAAAATTATCACAGTACGCATAGTTCTTAGCTAGGGCTGGCTGAGCCAGTCCCTGCTTAGGCCTAAAGCCTTACTAAAAAAACAGGAGAATATTATGACACAAAAAAGACAAATAGAAATTTACAAAATGTACATGAAAGAACTTACAAATATTGGTATTAAAATGATACCAGTGGATGAGTTTGATTCACCTAACGAGGTACTATCCTACGCCGCGATGTTTCTTAATGAACAAATAAGTAAATAAAACAAAGCTATTACTTATAAAAACAAAAAAACCACCAAGAAAAAAAAGGTAAACTAACATGGACGAATTTGCACCAAAACAATACTTAAGAAAACAGACTGGCGTAACTGTCACAATCAAAGAAGTTAAGATGGACGACAAGAAGCAAGAAGTCGTGATCGTATTTGCTGACGACCAAGGTGCTCTGATCGATGGCCGCTATGCATTAGCTGGCGAGTGGGCAGACTACGGCAAGTCACAGATGGATAAGATCCGCACCATCCTCAATGTGAAATCACTTAAGCAAGAAGCTATTGGTAAAGAGATCGGAGTTCATTTAAATCTCAAGGACTTTGTCTATAAAAAAGGACCTAAGACAGGACAAAAAGGAACCTCGTGCAATATCGCAGGTTATTTTCCTGTGGTAGATTTTTCTAATGACAAAGAAGACACCATCGGATTCTGAAGAGGAAAATCTGGAAGCTGAATTCTCTATTGAGATTGATGACAGTGGATTTTCTATCAACTGCAATATCGTCAAATCAAAAGACTACTTCACAGAGAGAACAGTCCCATCTATCCTTATCAACTACGTAAGGCAGATGTGTAGGGAGATGGGACTAGACTTCGGTAAGGTACTACGTTCTTCAATGGGCGTTTTAGATGATGAGACATCTATCCAACACAAGGGGCCTATAGGTGAAGCTTGATTGCCTAGTGTGTTCAAGGCCAGGTGAGTACCACCACCTCCTCACACAGAAGACCTACCCTGAGCTTAAGGATGAGGAGTGGAATAAACTACCTCTTTGTAGGGAGCACCATACAGAAGCCCATAAGAAGGGTTTAACCTGGATGGCTGATACCTACAGCAGGATATGGGTCTGGCTTAGGCGCATGAAGTGGGAGCACGATGGCACGAAGTACCGTCCGAAAACGTATAAGAAAAAAGAAAGTATTTAACCTCGAGGCAAGGGTCAGAAATGCCTTGAGGAGATTATGGTTTTGGGGTCCACAAAGAAAAGATGCTGTGAAGTCTTCAAAGATTTCTCCTGGTCTTTTTCTCTGTGCAATTTGTAAAAAGCCACAGCATAAGATCTGCGTGGATCACAAGATCCCGATTGGTCTCGCTGTTGATTGGGATGAGTACATTAAGTTCTTATTCTGCGACAGCGAGGCCCTTCAGGTTTTGTGTTACCCATGCCACCAACAAAAAACAAAGGAAGATTATGAGAAGTTTCCCCAACTTAAAAATCGCAAAGCAAGGCGATCTAAGTGAACTAACTATCGCGTGTGTGAACTGCAAGTCACCACTATGGAAGTTAAGCGATAGAATCGAATATGGAACTAGGATTGCCTACAAACAAACAGCCTACCCAGGTGTAAAAGAATACAAAGAAGTCTGGCAGAAGGACGGTAAAGGTGGCTACAAGGTAGCTAACGAGGACTTACTCTGCCCGTTCTGCAGTGAACCAATAATGAAAGCAGTGCAAGCACAGGGCCATGTGTTCCCTATGCCGTTTGTACTGGAACTAGAATGACAGACGAGCAAATGTACATGATCTACATGGCAGCACCCTCTATGAGGTACGCAGCTAAAGCAATGGGTCTACCCGTGGCTAAGCTACGGCTGGTAAGAGATGCAATGAAGTGGCCCCTTAAGTTTGGTCGTCACTATGTGGAGAACGTACCACCTAGAGCTAGGCTTAAGAAGTACAGCATCTATGACGCTATTGTTACGAGTGGTGGGCTGACAGAAGAACAAGTGAGGATGATTTGTGAAGAGTGAAGAAGAGTTAGAGAAGTTGGCGTTAGAGTACGGCATTGCTAATATGTGCGACTCAATGCCTAGACTTATTGAAGCTCTTGAAGCCCGTCTGGAAAAAGCTGAGGAACTAAATAGGGTGTATGAGAGTGCGCTTAGTTTCTATGCCGACGAGAAGAATTGGTTTAACGATGACAGTTCAAATTTTAGATTGGAAATTAATCCAGAAGATGGACAAGAGTTTAGAAGACCTAAAGCTATTTACATAGGCGGCCTTAAAGCTAGGTTAGCCCTAGCCGCTAAGACCCAGAAGGAGTGACTACATAGTTTAGTGTGTACTGTGTACGTACATAAACTAATTATTTGTGCTATAAAAATAGTACATATGAGTATGAAGTTTGAATACCAATATGAGCCAGGTGAACCTAAGATCACTATCGAAGTCCCGAAGGATTCAGATATCAATCAAGTCATATCTGCCTTCAGAGCCTTCCTACTTGCTTGCACATTCTCACCTTCCACGGTTAACGATGCGCTAGGAAATGAATAGATTCTCGCATCGCAAATCACTAATTGAAATAAACACATAGCTTTGTTTTGAATAGATATGTGAATAGATACTTGTTAAATAAGGAGCAAATATGAAACCTAAAAAGAAACCAGAGAACGGATTTAATTGGTTCAATAGCGCGATCATTGATTACGCTAAAGCCATAGGCAAAGACGCTGTAGTTCTTGTCGGTATCAGAGGATACTATCAGGACTCGATGGGCGTTAAAGGAAAGAATGACCGTGGGATGTACGATGATGCTCTTATATGGCTTAACATTGCTACTGGTTTCATCGCTACTTATAACGGTAATTGTGATCCATCTGCTTATCGAAAAGGCACAGGCCGAGGATCTGAAAAGGGCATGGCTTCACTCAAAGCAGGAGCTTGGAGATACCAGCCAGGACTGCACAAAGGCTACGCTGCATTCAGACAAGCAGCTAAGGTAACTGTCGTGCGAGATGGCACTGCTGGTAACTACGAGGACACTGGAGACTTTGGTATAAACATCCATCGCGGTGGCGTGAGCGGAACCTCATCGCTTGGTTGTCAGACTCTACCTGTTGACCAATGGGATGACTTCAAAGCTACTGGATATAAGTTACTCAAAGATGCAGGACAAAAAACATTCTGCTATATTCTGCTCGAGAAGCAGGGCTAACATGAAAGAAAAAGACCGACCAAACCACACCGATGCTGCCAAACTACTATGGTATCCAGCTATGGAGGCACTCATTGCTCCCATGAAATCCCGTGGTAAGTATAAGAACGGCTACCCCGAGGGAGCTGTTGTTCACTTCACCTCTGGACGGTCCTTACTTGGTGCAAAGAACGCCAAGAACACCGTCGAAGGTGGTATCAAGAACGGGTATATGTTCTTTGTCATCGACAAGGATGGTCTTGTTTATCAGAACTTTCCTCTGTCGGACTGGGGCTACCATGCTGGTAAGTCTCAATGGCCTTCACTAGGTGAGTCTCTCTCGAGCAAGCTAGTGGGAATTGAGATCGCTAACGCTGGATCAGTGAAGCCTCTTAATGGAAAGTTTGTTTCTTGGTTTGGTGAGATCTATGATCCATCCGTAGTGCGTACTATCCTTAAGAAGCGCGACGCTCTTGACTGTGTTGGTCACTTCCACAAGTACACCGAGGCACAAGAGACTTCCCTCATTGCCTTGCTTAGTTGGCTGCACAAGAACAACCCATCAGTGTTTAAACTTGATAACGTAATCGGACATCACGAGTGTTCTCCTGGTCGCAAGAACGATCCAGGTGGGTCCTTGTCTATGAGTATGACCGCTCTACGCGCAAAGCTTAAGACTCTCTAGACATGGCACTAGTTACTAAACGCATTCCAAAGAACCCCTTGCTTGAACGCTGTATCCTTTATCTCTACGATTTAGGATACGGCAAGGACTCTATTTCTCTCATCCTAAAAGGTGCAGTGAAGTCAGGTCAGATCGATAGGTTTTTAAAAGAGAGTGGTAAGAAGAGAACTATCTCTGAGGCCATTCAGTTAAGAATGCTTAACAAGGTTCTGTTTAGTCAGGGCTACGATTCAATCAAGGCTCGTGTGAAGCTCTTGTTCCCAGGTCTTATTTAGGTTTGCCTAGTTTGTTAAGCCATTGCTGCACGTAAACGTCTTCAGCAGCTCTCATGCGTTTGATTCTCGAGGAGCAGTAAGGAATGGCTAGCTCGTAGTCCTTCTGTCCGTTGGAACATTCTCGTTCATTGTAGAACTCTTTGCAATTTACAATACGGTATACACCCTTATTGCGTAGCTCTGGATGGTCCGAGCATAGGTTAACTGGTAGCTGATCGAAGCTCCAGAGCTGACCTTCTACTTGTTGTCTTGAAACACAGCCAGTAAGTAACAGAATTAGTAACATACTGGATAGCTTCATGGGGTAGGCCTCGGTCTTGAGATTACATCAGTCATGTCTTGAGGAGGCCCAGGGTTCATACCCAGGACCTCCTCGAGTAATCGTTGGTCATTGTCTTTGATCATCACAGCAAATGCTTTAGTGAAGTCCTTATCAAAAGACTCCACCTTCCACTTACCGTAAGCAAGCACCAGCCCCTTGAACCATGAGTCCAAGACTGGGATCGCCTTCAGTAATGCAATGATGCCAGAGACTACTTCCATTAGACGATCTGTACTTTTTCTTTGGTAACAAGACGAAGGATTACGTTGATGATGGCCCATGCTGCGCCACTTGCACCAAGGTTATCAGCGATGAAGCCAGCAGAAGCTGGAACCATAACCGCTACGATCCCCAAGATCTGTAACCAGAAAGTCTTTGATTGAAAAATCTTTTTATCCATTTAGTTTCTCCTTTATGTTGCCATCGTAAACACTATTTTAACTTAAGTCTATAGCTATGGGATATGCCCTGGCTGATGTTCTCAGCTACCATTTCCTCTATGTCCCGTGTCCAGCCTGGGCTCTGACGTATTCCTGACTCCGCTATCTCCGCATGGATGATCTCATGCAGCAAAGTCTCTTGTATGTCTGAACCGTCAACCACGTATAACGTCGTATCTTGGCTGTCACAGAGTCCTGCTATGGATTGGCTGTCACCTAGGAGGGCTTCACAATAAACGATCCTATACACCTTCCTGTTGATCTGGATGGTCTTGCCAAAGGTTCTCTCGAGCTTCTGCTTTTCTTTACCCTTTAAAGGCTTGGCTTCTATTCTCATTTGAAATCCAGTGGAATCACATGGGGAATTCCGTTAAGGATTAAACCTGATGAGTTGATGGGCTTACGCTTTGACTTGTCACCATAGGCAAAGGCAAAGGACTTGGTGTCAACTAAACAACCAGTCTCCATGCCCCACAGTTGCTGCATCCTGGTCCTGGCGTAACTGATACCAGCCTTTTGATGGTGGTGACCCTGTACTACGTTCACCCCATAGTGAATGGCTGCCTGTAGAGCGCAGGGGAATTCCTCCCCATGACACACTAGAAACTCACACTTGTTTGCCATCACTACAAACTGGTCCTTGATCTCCCACCCCTTAGGGAACTCGAAGATCTCCTCAAGACCACGGATAACCTGTGAGGGTAGGTCTGCACCGAGCGCCTTACGCATGATCCTTTGATCGTGGTTACTCTCTGCGATCTTCATCTCAGGGAATACAGCAACCCACTTGCGTATCTTCTCTCTGACTAAATCTAATTCTTGATTGATGGTGTGCTTTGCATCGGGGCTCTTAGGCCACCGACTAAACCCATACAGATCCATGATATCCCCAACAGAATATACATTGGAGTCTGGTATCTCAAAATCTTTTTTTAATTCTTTAAGGAACCTGAGTGCATGAGTATTCTCATACGGAAGATGCACGTCCCCGATCAACATGAAGTTGTTCTTGTTCATTCTTAGCTGGCCCTCCCACAGGTCAGTTACGAATAGTTGTAAAACGATGAGCAATATGATTGTAGGGTATAATGGATCAAAAAGCACTGAGCAGATTTGAGAATAGCTACATTCCAGAGCCGAACTCTGGCTGCTGGATTTGGATAGCAGTTTGTAGCCATTTTGGGCATGGTGAGTTTATTCTAAAAAAGAAATACGCTGCCCATAGGTTCTCGTGGATTTTACATAAAGGCGAGATACCAAAAGGGTTATGCGTTTTACATGCGTGCGATGTACCATCGTGCGTTAATCCACAGCATCTATTTTTGGGAACCAGGGGAGATAACAATACTGATAGAGCTAAAAAAGGACGAAGCTATTTGTCAAAATTAACACATTGCCACAGAGGGCATCCGTTAAGCGGAGAAAATCTAATGCCGCACAAGCCAACAAAAAGAAGACCTGTGACTCGTAGGTGTAAAGAATGTTGGAAGATTAGAAAATACGGCTAGAGCACTTAGGCGCTACGACTTGAAACCACACGTATGGCTCCTCGTCTTCACTGGCATGAGTCTCAATTAAGGACTTCATGTAGAGCCCTATCTCCGATAGTCTCTCAACATTCTCAATACACCACTTGCCCAGTCTACAG
>Ga0181346_1000472_pt1 | contig 17611 bp, 36 predicted proteins | sample Su13VDMM15DN_FD_130100 | JGI IMG/M metagenome (GOLD analysis project Ga0181346, IMG submission 130100) | Freshwater viral communities from Lake Michigan, USA - Su13.VD.MM15.D.N | ecosystem: Environmental > Aquatic > Freshwater > Lake | place: USA: Michigan | collected 2013-07-15 | reverse complement strand
GTTTCTTCCATTAGATTCCTTCTTTCACTCTGTTGTAATGAAGTTCCGTAAGTTCTTTACGGAGACTGTTGTTTTCCTGTATTAACTTACCCTGCGCCCTAATACTAACCACCATAACAAAGCATGAGCAAGCAAGCGCAATCGTAATTGCAATGAGTGTTCCCGTGTCAAGCAACATTAGTTGTTTCCTTTCGGTTAGATAAAGCAATCGCATTGGCGCATGTGTAGCACCACTTTTCTGTTTCGATACCAAGCGAGAAAGCATCTACCCCTGAATAAACAAGTTCCGTGCTTTCGCAAGTTCCATTAGCGCATTTCTTCATTTTTACTTTTTCCTATTCAGTTTAAGTCGAATCATGTACATGTGAGCCCGCATGAGTTCAATAAGTGATGGTGGATTAGCCTCATAATCATCTTGAATCTTCTTACCAAGTTCGGCAGGGCTCATCTCGGAAGGTTCTATCAACCCCTCATCAAAGGCGTCCGCTATAAAACGGTATATCTTTTTTTCATCTTTCATCTTCATTTATTTCCCCTTTTTCTATTATGGATAAAGCAGGTCTAGGCAGAATTGGTTCATCTGCTCTGTTGGCACTTTGCACATCTCGGGTGTTGTAGCGTCAAACCCCCAAGCAAAAAGACCAACAACAACAAGTGCTACCGCAACTCTGCGTCTAATGTATTTTGCTTTCGTCTTCATGTAGTCCCCCTTTGACCTCATTGACAATTTGCCAATAAGATAATAATACAGACCTTCCTGACATAAGTCAAGCCTTCCTGACTTTCGGCGTGTCGCCTATTAGTTTCTCCAAGCCTCGACGCTTGCCTCTTTAAGCCACTTCTCAAAGCGACCATTGAACAAGGCGTGCTTGCTTCTCTTGGCTCTAATCAAGTCAATGGCATCTTCAGCCGTATAACCTTCACGAATAAGAACCAAAGCCATAATCAGACCTGAGCGATTCATACCTGCTTGACAACGGATTAGAACACGCTGACCGCGTTTCCACTCCGCATGCGCCATGCGAACAATCGGTTGTAAGTCACTAGGGTCAAAGTCCTTCATGTCGCTATCGTAGAACCCAAAGCGTAGTTCTTTTACGAACCAATCAACAGGGTTGGCTAACGAGTAAGCGGTAACTACTAAATCAAATTGTTCCTTAGTAATCATTGGTTTTTCTAGTTGGTCAAAGACATCATCATCATCAGTTCCACCCTGAAATAATCCGGGAAGAACCTCTGACCATAACTCTTTTGGATAGTCAATCGTGTAAGAGCGTGGTGCTATTTTTGTTTCTAGTAGTTCTAGTGCTTCGTCTTGCGGAGAAGTTTTCATTTGTGTTTCTCCTTTCTATGGAGAGTTTATCAAATCTTCATGACATTTGTCAAGTTTTAGTTTTTATTGTTTAGTTTGTTTCTAAGAGGGGTTGCCATTTTCCATAAAAGACCCGCGACAAAATCCCCCTGCGCTTTGTAAGAAACAATAGGTGCGCTAGGTCTTTTCTTATGCGTTAGGCGTTTGTAAGTTCCTAGTACCGCACTATCAGGTAAGCCTCTCATTGAGTTCCCCTTTCTCCTACCTTGTTCCATAAGGATAGCACTTTCCTGACTTTTTGTCAAGAAGGCAACAGTTCTTATAGTTCGCCTTCAGCGACTTCCTACGCTCAAATTAAAAGCGCTTCCCACCTACAAACAACTTACGCAGCGAGACAGCGAGGCTGCTGCAATTTTTACTTTTTGCTAACGAGATCAGCCGCAACGACGCCGCTCATTGAGTCAAGGAACTCCTTGAACTCTTCCCAACAAAGCAAATGCCAAAGATCGCCTGTGCGTGAGTTGTAATGAACCCACGACTCCATACCTGTCTTTTGTGAGTAGAGCACGGCACTACACCCCGCACACTCAATCTCGCTCTTATCTCTGCTCATCTTTCTCCCTTTCTTTAGTTTCTACTTCTATTATACTAAGCAGACCAAGTTTTGAACGAGAGACTTATATCACAGTCAAAATGTCCGTTTTGTCTTAACATCTTGTGAGACAGTGTTTTTGGGGTTTTAGACTTCCTAAGTTGTTTGTAGTCAAATGCAAAACAACTGGGCGGTATTGCAGCAAGAGCCGCAATAGCAAAAAGTAAAAAATAGATCTTCAGCAGCCAGATCCCTCAGATGCAAACAACTTTCAAGGACCGAAGTGCTGTACCAAGATGTTTATCGGCAAACCCGTGCTTGGATCTAACTTGGCTGCAATAGTTATTGCTTGTCTAATAACATTTTTGGCTGTTGCTAAGGTTTTCTTTTTGTTCTCTAGGCTTGCCAGCATCGCTCCGATAGCGTAGCTACTACCCGAACCTACGGCATATACGCCTGTTTCATCATGCGCCCAGGAAAAGTCATCACCAATTTCGTAGATAGTCCCATTAACCACAACCATGACCTGAGAATCATGCTCTCCGTCTTTGCTGTAAGAGTTCTCCTCAAAGCAGCGCTTCATCTCTTGAATAAAGACAGAAGACATAAACTTGTCTAACTTTGCCCCGTAAAGGTTTGGACTTACTGCAGGCGGCTTGAGGACATGTGTAAGTAGGTTGATAGCACGCATGTCACCAGCCGCACCAATTATGTATGGACCGTTTTTATTTACTTTCCCACTGTCTTTAGGCAGCGTATATATCTTGCTGTTGTTTTCAGTTAGTCTTGAATCATACCCAATGGCAGCCCAGTTCTCGCCCTGTATCGCTGCAATAGTTGTCATGATTTTTCCCCTGTTGTTTTTACTTTTTGCTTAGTTTAGAAAACTATCCCACAAATCTTCTCTGAGTTTTTCATACTTATCTCCGTGGTAGCCATTGTTCCTCGCAGAAACATCCTCATCCCGAAGTAGAGAGTCTAGCGATAAAACAGCCGTAAAGTCCTTCTCATCAAACATAATAACAATTTTCGTGTCGCCGTCAGCAGGATCATCAACAAGGGCTGCAATAAAGGGGACGGCAGACCCATTGGCGTGATAATACTTATCTACGATTTCCATGGTTAAAAAATACCCTACTCTCGGGAGGGTGATTTTGTTGGATTAAACACCAAACCCCCCAGATCGGTGGGGGGTTGGCGGAGCATGAAGGGGTAGTCCCTGCTCTCAACTCGGGCGCGGAAAAGGGGATTAACCGCTACCCGAGGTGAGAATTAGTTTAGCCTGATTTTTTACTTTTTATTTGCCAAAATGCTGTTAAATCTTATCGACTATCGAAATTGGAACAACCACATGAGCAGAGTAAATCTCCCCTTTAGAGTTGGTTCTAGCGAACCTACCCTTGGGTTTATCAAAAGAAATACTGATTTTACTTCTCCTAATAGCGACCACAGTTCCTTCTTCTCCTATCAGATACTTTGTTCCGCACTTATCGTTTAAGACAACCTTGTCCCCAACTATGAAATCCTTTATGTCCGCATCTACCCTTAGGTGGCTAAGCCTTTCCTCTATGAGTTTTTTAAGTGGAATCAGTTGCCTGTCCAGTTCTCCACCAGCAATGGCATTACAGGTTTCGTCAAACAAATCTATGGAAGTTTTAATCATCTTCTTCTACCATTCCGCCTTCATCCACAACCCCGATACTGTTTGCAACTGAGGCTACATCAAATCCATAGTATTCATTTATGAAGACCGAGGCAACGCGAACCGCGAAGTCGTTATCGGCTTCGTTCTCGTTTCTTAACTTCTCATCTAAGACAATGGTTGTCATTAGCGTGAAGTAATCACCAACGAACATTACTGTTCGGCTTGGAAGTATGTTATCCATTTACGCCCTTTTCATAGTCAATCAAAACTTTTAATTGACTTTCAGTTACAACACTACTTAGTCTTGCAACTAGATACTCAACGGCACTACCTCCGTAGTTATCTTTAACTAACCGAGCAAGAGTTTTCTCTGCTTCCATTCCTTTTCCTAAGAAAAATATCTTCGTTTTTTCAGTCATGTCACTCACCCGCTTCTAGGTGTTCGGCAATGTCTTCAGGGCTTGCGCCCATTGAGATAAGAATCTTACGCCATAGGCTTGCGACTCCCACCTTTGTATCCATAAGGAAGAACAACTTATCCATAGAGGACTCTTTCTTGTTCTCCCAGTTCTCAATGTCGTTTCCCAACATCTCCAGCAATAGTGCCAATCCCATATTTAGGAAAGCACCTTCTTCTGAATCTACTTCTAAAACTACTACTCCTTTGTCACTCATTTGAGTAACCCCCTTTTCTTATTAACTTAATTATCCTACATAAGTTCTTTTTTGTCAAGCACCTGCGTGCCCGCGTTTTTTACTTTTTGCTATCTTGTGGAGCAAACTCAATGCAACGAGTAATCGCTTCTCGTCCTATCGAACCAAGATGCACCCATGAAGTTGCGTTCCCAAAGAATGCCGCGTTGTGGTCTGTTCCCACTTCCCATTTGCTTTCAATGGTTTCTTTTGTATCTATTTGATACACAAGCAAACTGTCATGCTCTACATACACGGGGTCGTCACCTTTCTTGACAAAGTGAAAGTGTCCTAACAACCTAAACCCCATAAAAGCTAGGCAATCATCTTTACTCTCGCTTGCATAGACTTCCCCGAAACTAGAGATAAGCCCGCGTTCTTCAATGCTCTCTCGATTACAAACCGAAGTCGCGTGATAGAGATAGCGTGGCAACATTTACTCACCCTGCTTAATGAGTGACTCGAATCCTTCATTTGGATTTAAGTGGTTGGTATTAACTGCCTGTATAAATCTAAGACCGCAAGAATCTTCGTACCACTTTTCTAAAGTTGATAACATTTCTTCAGATGTCATTTCTTCTTTTGTAATAAGTGGGTCGTACTCGTAGCCACGCATTACCTCTACCTGCTCGTCGTCCATTAGGACATAAATCTTGTGGCAGGTATCCCAAGCGATAGCCTTAGCCTCGCTTACTCTTTCTCTTACCAATTCTAAGTTATTCATTACTTCCCCTCGCAATCGTGTCCATACCCGAGTTCATCAGGTGTGAGTGCCTTTTCGCACTCTCCGCAAATAGGAACAACTTTCCCATTAGCGTATAAGCCTAGGTGCTTCAGAATCATGTCGGACATTTACTTACCCCCTGTAAGTTTGTTGTTGTAAGCATAACACTTTATGAAAGTAAAGTCAAGTATTATTTCTTATTCTTTTTTGACTCTTGAAACTTTTTTTCGCAGGTGTCGTTAAAGCAAACATTATCTTTGTCGGTGTTGTAGATAGAAAGTTGCTTTTCGCAGATAGCGCAGAAACGAATTTTTGTATTTATTTTTGGTGGTATACGACCCGGTCCCGCAAGACCGCGACCCGCATAATAAGTTGGGCGAAGGTAAACTCTGCCAAACTCATCAAACTCTACTGAATCCATTTTTCCCCCTTTGTTTGTAGTTGTTGTGGATAGCCCCACCTTTCGGTGAGGCTTCCCCACATCTTAGAGCGAGGCTACTAGTTCGTAACCTTTGTTCATCTTTTCCCATTGCTTGTCGCTAGCGAACCAAATAGCCTGACGCTCTGTTGCAAAAATCTTTGTGCTTTCTTGCTTCTTTAGTTCTTCAGCCTTGCCCCACATCATTACAACGCGAGTTCCTTCTTGAACAATCTCGTAAATCTTCTTCTTGCCATTTTGTCCTCGTTCTCCGTCGGACTTCTTTACCAAGATAAACTTTTTCATTTGTTTCCCCTTTGTTTGGTTGTTAGTCTAAGTATAACGATTTCCATAGGCTTGTCAAGTCTATTTAGGGGAAATCTTTCTGTGTTCTATGTCACACCCCTAAACCCCTAAAAACCCGTGCACTTTTTTGGCTAAGGTTTCAGCAACCACCAAAGTTGTTTTTAGTTCGACAGCGGACTAGCGATCTTGGTAATTTTTTACTTTTTGCTAAAGCCGCAGGGAAGAAACCCCCGCTTTCACGGGGGCTTGCTTTACTAACTTAGTTCCCTACCTTTTTGTCCATTCGTGCTTTACCAAGAACTTGGCAAAGATTTGAGTAAATTGCCAACTTGTGGTCAGGTAAAGTCTGCCCTTTAACAAAAATACGACTGAGCAAATATTCAATTTCCCATTCTGCTAACTTCACAGTGAGTTTCTTCTCAACCATGATGCACCTCCTTTCTTAGATAGTTTTTGTTCATTATTCTTTCTCTGCTTCGTCTAGTAAGTCCCACAAGACGGGTTCTAAGGCTTTACTTAGTTCGTCTAGTTTCTGTTGTAGTGTCTTTTCCATTGAGGCTTTTCTCCTTTCTGTTTTTTCCCTCTACTAGTTATGACGATTGAGGAGGGCATTTCTCAATGGGTTATTGGTGTGACCTGTCCCACAATAAAATAATTTGTTCTACTTTTTTACTTTTTGCTAAAGCCGCAAAAAAAAGAAACCCCGCCATTTCTGACGGGGCTTCTCTTTTTTGTTTTTAGATTTCTTCTTTTGCGTGTTTCTTTGTATCAACAATTACCTTACTGTGTAAATTGTTTCTTATGTCAAGGAAACCTGAAGTCTCCCACTCGCTTTTATAGACACGAAATAGAAGTTGTGTTAGTGAGTGTCTGCTATCTATCTCTAATGCTTTGTTTATGTTGTAGGTAGAAAGTTCTTTCTCCCCGTTCTCATAGAGAAACGCTGAATAAACCGCATAGAAATTAACTGGATAAATCCCTAACTTTTCGACCTCATCTATCATTTCTTTAGATAAAGAAATCATGAAAGTTAATCCGAAGTCTTGTGGCATACCTAGAAAATAATCACGAACAAGTGTGTTCCCACTTATTGCTCTAGTAGATACACTCAATGCTTCTCTGTCTAACTCTTTTGTTTCCATAAAGTTGGTGGCAAGAAAGTTAAGAGATTTTATTGCGTCACCTACTGTTAATGTCATTGTTGTCATTTTTACCCCTTTGTTTTAAGAAACCCCCCACCGAGTGTGGGGGGCTTCCTTTTTAACTATTAGCGAGTTGTTTTTAGAACTGTGTTGGTGCTTTCTGAAGTGAAAGCCTCAACTAGCGGTAGGAGTTCAGGATTTTCCTGTAAGAACTTTTCTTTGTCAAAGTTCGTGCGAGTTTGTGTTCCTACTTTGACAACGGAGACTCCGTCAATAGTGCCTTCATCTGCGACACCAATCCACTTATCTCCAACCTTCTTGTATCCAAGAAGTGCATAGATTTCGGCTTGTAGCGATTTGTATTGGGCTTCTAAGGTTGCCTTATCTGCCTTGTTTGCCTCGAACTTTTCTAGAAGTTCTTTAGCATTAGTTTGGTCAAGAGCGATTACTTTTGTATCGTTCTTGATAGTTGTAGTAGTAGTGCGAACTGCCACTACTGTATCTACAACACCTTTGACTTTATTTGTCATTTGTGTCTTTTTCCTTTCTTGTAAGAGAGAGTTTCTCACTTACATAACGAAAGATACTCGATTATTCTAGGTAAGTCAAATCCATTTAGGATAAATCTTTTGTGACATACATCATAGTCAAAATGTCCGTTTTGTCTTCACATTTAATTCGACAGGGTTTTCGGCAAATCAAACTATTTAAGTTGTTCGTAGTGCAGATCCCCTGGGCGGTATTGTAATTTTTTACTTTTTGCTATGCCAGATTTCCTAGGGCCGCAGACTTCCAAACAACTTTTGCAAAAAAAAAAGACCTAGCGTTAGCCAGATCTTCTTTTTTGGGAAGTTTTTTAGTTATACATGCCACTTAGTAGATAGACAGCAGGTACGACCTTTTTATCATAAGCCAGCCAGTAAGCGACCTGCTCATCAGTAAGACCTAGAGTCTCACCTTCAGCATCACAACTGCCAGTAATAATTACATTACCGAGAATTGCATTACCAGCGTTAAAGGCATCTGAGTAGATAGCCGAAGCAATCATGTTTAGGGGCAGACCTTCAGCAATGCCGTTTTCGTTGCACCACACATCTGCGTCCTTTAGACCAACACACTCAATCATGCCACCTACGGCATCACTTAGTATTTGATAAGAATTGCCGAAATCAAAATCAACAACGGATTTCTTTCCCTCTGTTGTAATGATTACTGCTTTTTGCTTTTCCATTTTTTCCCCTTTCTTTTTGTTAGTTTAATAGTAACACTTAAAAACAAAGAAGTCAAGTATTAACCGCAAGTCTTTATTTTTACTTTTTGCTTTTACGCTGCGATCATTGCTCGTGGGTGGTGAGGTTTCTCAACCCCTCTATCCCAGAAGCAGACCGCACCTCCCGTGCTATCTACCCATAAATCAAAGTCCATTGTGAGACCCCAACCGCAAGTTTTGCAAGTTAGCATTATTCGTTCTCCAATCCTGCCGTCATACTCTCCCAGCATTTGGGGTGAGTTCCTGAAATAATCTGCTCTCTTAAAGACTCATCTAAATCAAAGAAAGCCTCCTGCACAAACGCACCCCTTTTACGTGCCATGTATCCTTCAGAAGAAACTTCTACGAAGCCTCCCTTGTCACACATAACGCAGATAGGTGTCCGCATTAAAATCGTTGTGTTGCTTGCCATAATTATCCCTTTCCCTTTAACTACATTATTTCATAATAATCTTTATTTGTCAAGCATGTCAAGAAGTGTCTCCGCATCAAAGTACTCTTGATAGACATAATTTTTTGCCGTATAAAGAGCCTCGTTTAATGTGTGGGTTACTGCATCAAGGTGTTCTCCGTAGCAGTAAAGGTCGAACCAAGAGTTCATATCTACAACTAGGCTCTCGTTCTCTACTGCTCTATTAAACTTACTGTCTGTATCAAAGCCACCTGCTATTAAACCCGTGCCTCCGTTGTACCACTCTTCCTTCTCTGGGTTGTATATCTTTGTTTCTCCGTCACAATAAATATCAACGACAAAGCCTTCGTACTCAACTGTGGCTATGAAGCCTTCGCCAGCAAAGAAACAAGCATCAAATCTTGAAGGGTTAAGTTTTAAGCTAGCCGAAGGCAACATGTGAGAAGCATATTTAATAACAAACTTACTTTCGTCTCTCTCCATTTTTACTTTTTGCTTTCGCTGCGGCCGCAAAGAAAAAGCAAAGTGGAACTCCAAAGGGGTAGGAGTTCCACTTGCATTTTTTGGTTAAGCACTTTCGCGCTCACCAATTCTTGTCATAACTGCTTGCGCCGACCTACCAATAACTTCGGCAGTTTCCGCAGGTTGATTTATATCTAAAACAATCTCGGCATAATCTTCACCGATATTTTTTGCGCCTCTGCCATTATCAAAGGGCAACCATAAAATCGCAACGCCTGACGCTTTACATTTCTCCACGATTTCTTTTGCTCTCTTAGTTTCTTCAGGAACATATTCTCCGTCCGAAACAATTACGAGAAGTCTTGCGCCATTTCCGTTAAGTAGATTTAGAGAGCCGTCCAATGCTTGAAAGGCTTTCTGAAACTTTTCAGTTCCGTCTGAAGCAGAATAAACATTTACTTTGTCTAATCTTTCTCCAACAGATAAAGTTGGGAATACATCATTTCCGTAATAAACCATAGCGCAGTTGCCCTGAATACGATTTACTGCCTCAGACATAATCCAAGCAGTTGTAGCCATAGGGTTCATGGCACTTCCCATAGAACCTGAAATATCAACCATTACACCAACATTAAGAGTTGGTTCGTCTGTGTGCTTGCGAACTGTTCTACGGAAAGGTTTTGCTTGCGCCATTTGTCCTCTAGCACGATAGGCAGTATTTTGGACAATAGCGCGAGCGCGAAGTCTTCCGGGTGGCACGATACTAGAAATCTGTGTCTCGTCTCTTTCACGATACTTGGCTTTCTCTAGTGCTTCGCCAATAATTAAAGAAGCGCGAAGTTCCTCAAAGGTAGGCTCTCTACTCTCAGTTAAAGTGCTATGAGTATTTGATTGACCCGGCCCTGAACTTTTACCGAATACTTTATTAGCAACTTCTTCATTTTCTTTCTGCTCTTCAGCCTCAGAAGCCTTAGCCTTAACTTCATCTTTCCAATCCTCAGATTGTTCTTGGTCGGCAAGTTCATCAAAGTTGTTTAGTTCTACTGAGTCACTTGCTTCTCCAAGTGCATCTAAGATTGCTTTAAGAAGTTCTTTAGGCATATTAGTACCTTCTTGGATATTTTCATCTCCACGCTCTTTAGCAGTATCGCGAACAATCTTCGCCCACTCTTTTGCTAGTGGATAAAGTTCTGTTGCATCTCTGTGATTATCATGGAGTTGTGCTTTACGAACTATCTCTCTTAGTTTAGAAATAACATCAGCACCAAGTTGATTTTCAACAAGTGTGGTTACATCTTTAACTTCGTGTGCATCTAAGATACCAGCGTCAATACGAGCATGAACAAGCCCAACAAGATTAGTTAGGGATTGAGTTTGTGTTTCGTTCTCCATGTCTTTTGTATCGCCAATAACAATTTCCATAGCGCAAGAGCGAAGGAAGGTACGAGCCTTTGGACTAGAGATAACTCCTTGATACTCAATGCGACTTTCTTCTAATAAAATTAAGGCTTTGTATTCATCTTTTTCTAATTCTTCATACGCCTTAGGCATAGACCAAGCAGAGAAGCGAGCATGAAATGCTTCGTGAATAATTGCGCCAGTTGCTTTAGGGAACTCATACTGAGTAGAGCGATTAGAAATATCGCCAATCTCTAGTGGAGTAATTTCTTTTCCGAAAGCCACATCAACATTTACTTCTATTTCTGCGGTGGTTGGGTTGTAACAAGCAGGTGCAGAACCACCAGCACCCGGACCAACATAAGCAACAAGGTCGTCACGAAGTGACCACTTGTTTGCTAAATTACCAATATCTCTACCAACCCCTAACCACTCTTTAGGTGTGGCTTCGGCGCGAGTCTCACTCATTTTGATATGAGCCATTTTTACTACCCCCTTTGTTAATCTCATTATTGCATACTAGGTATTCATTGTCAAGTTGATAAGGGGGGCGCATTTCACCTAGAGAAATACGCCCCACCCCCCAGCCAATCTAATTTAATAAATTAGATTTTGGCAGGCTTTGCTTCTACCCCATAGGCGCGGGTTAGAACATCTGCAACTACTGCCCTATCGTCAGTTGGGGCTGACGCGATTAGGTTGGCAATAGCGAACTCAGTTCCGAAAGTTGTTGCTATGTCACGGAAGGCGAGAAGTTCTCGCATCTGTGGCGACCAACTTAATCTTTCTTTGTTGAGAACCTTGCGATATAAGTTTTGTGCGCAAGTAACCATTTGTGTTGGAACTCCTAAAGTGCGAGCCAAGTTCCAATCAGTTGTCATTTCTGCTTGGACAACGAAGCGAGATAGTAACGCTTCGCTAAGTCTTACACCCGGAGCCTTTGGATTTGTCGCGGCGACAACATAGAAGTCAGGGTGAGATTTTATTGTTCCTCTTTCAGGATTAGCAGTAATTGTGAGTTCTCTTTTTCCGTCCATAAGATTGTAAATAACTGAAAGAACCTTAGGGTCAATCAGACCAATCTCATCTATGAAATAAACTTCACCATTTTCTGCTGACTTAACTAAATCTCCGTCCACCCACTCAAAGTTTCCACTAGGAGTTTGGACATAAGAACCAACTAAGTCGGCAACTTCTACATCACCATTACCAAGTAGTGTGCGAACACCTTCACCGAAAGAAGCCTCAATCAGCGCAGTTTTACCTGTGCCGGGAACTCCATAAAGCATGGCGAACATTGGTTGTCCAACACCAGTTAGAACTGATTGCTTAGTTGCTTCTCTTGCTTTGCGTAGAACTTCTACATCTTTGTTTTGACCCCATACGCGAGCATGGTAGGCAGAACCATTAGGACGCAAGTAAATACTGTCGCCACCTAAAGCATCAACACTCATGAGAGCATCTGTCTTTTTGCGTGACTTTCTATCAGAGCCAATCGCTCTCTCAACATAGCGACCTTGCGGAAGCACATTGGTAGATAACTGCTTTGACGCATTGTCATTTACTCCTTGCGTTGCTACATCTGTAATCATTTCCCAATATGTTGGTGAAAGATTAGGACTTAATTCTTTATATTTCTCTTTTAGAGTATCCATAGTTTATCCCCCTTTTCCTTATACCAATTCAGGAAAGCCAAGTGCTTTCCTAGAAATGTGAATACGATAAAGTACCTTGTTAGGTGTTTTGCTCTTTCCAATATCATCAGCATCATGGCGAGAGACCTCAGTAAGGATAGGAGTTTTCTCCATAACCCAACCATTGGAAAGAATTGTGTCGAAGTAGGAAGTTGTATAGCGCATACGATTTTCCGTAAAGGCATCTTTGTCGCTATCAGGTAGGACTTGATTGTTGTCAATCAAATCTTTTACTTCTTTAGAGGTAATGGAAGTATTTCTCCATTGTCTTTTTGGTGTCGCAGGTGTAACTATTCTGCGGTGGAAAGCCATTGGAACTAGGCTTCCTAAACTGTTGTACGCATCAGGTGTTACAAGTATCTGCATGACTTGTCCCGGCTTTCGGAACTCGGCATACACCGCAACTCCCTGAACTTTCTTTTCTTTATCCAGCATTTCTTTTTCCTTTCTAGGTTAAGGTTTCTTGCTAGGTATAAGTATTATTGCATGTTTCTGATTACTTTGTCAAATCACGCTTTCTTGGCGTGTCGCAGGCTCAGCGTATAAGGCAAAGTCCTGCAAATCCTCAACTGCTATTTGCTTTTCAGGGTCGTCAGCCGAGTTTGTGGTGACAACCTTTTCTTCCCACCGCACTATAAAAATTGTGTCGTAGTCAGGTTGAGCAAAGTGATTTACTGAAAGCCCATGACCAAGTGGCTCGTTCCAATCGTTACCAATCAACTTAGAGATAACAATGCGTGTGGCATAGTCAGGGTCGTTCCAACGAGAGCAGGCAGAGAACACCGCGTTAGCAATCGTTGATTTTCTTTCATCTCCCCAATGTTGGTAGAGATAAATAATTGGGTCGTCCTTACGATTTTGGAATCCAACTACAACTCTGTTTCCCATTTTGTTTCCCCTTTTCTAGTTTGTAGGCAGAGCCTACCAGTTTAGTTTTTTCTTGTCAAATCAAGCGCAACCTGCGCTCGCTCTGAGTCGCTGGCTTCTTCGACCTGAGTCCAGTCCTCTTCAGACCAAGTAGTTGTATCTACAACAACCATGCCATCAGCACTTCCATAGTTTCCATCAACAGCGAAGTAACTAGATGAGTTGTTTGTAAATGGTTCTGTTGAAATTAGTTTTGTCATTTTTTACTTTTTCCTTTCAGTTGAGGATTACTACATCTTTGGTAGCAAATAATTTTATTTCTTTATCCTTTGCGCCGGGGCAGTCGTTATACCACTCGCTTCTATCTTCTTCACGACCACATACGCAATTATCTTCTTTGTCTCTATCTACATAATCTTTATGAGATGAAGGTGCGTCATACTCAGTAACACTTACTTCTTCTCCATCAAGGTACTCAATCTCGCCACCCCACTCTCCTTCTTCTTCGTAAGAAAGAGTTATTTCTAGTTCAGGGTATTGTCTTGATAGTTCTTCGATAGCAGGTGTTGGTGGAGACCACGCAGTATCAAACTTATAGTGAAGTTTGGTATTAGTTTCTTCTTGCAGTTCTGTTTCTGGGTATCTAACTTTGTCAGCGACACCAATGTCCCACTTAGTTCCCCACTTATCTCTGTTGAAGTTGTACCAGTTGTATTCACTATCGCCTTGCTTTTTACCATCAGCGTATCCATGAACACCAAAGTATTCATCTATTTTGTCTTCAGGTGGCGCAATGATGTTCCAGAACGCAATTACAGGATTGGAATAAAGAGTTGGCTCATCATCTTCTTTGAATTGTCTTGTAAATGGTTTGTTGAGTTGAGCCTTTACTTTTGTTATGTCTTCTTCTGAACCTTTTATGGTCAGATGATTAAATACCCAGTTGGGCATTTTGTTCCCCTTTCTAATGTGTTATTGCCGAGTATAAACTTTTATTATTTTTTTGTCAAGTGTTTAGTGGTACGAAACTCAGGGAGGGTGTAATCAGGAAGCCCAAACATAAAGCCCCCACCATTGCCCTCTTCATCTTGAGAGAGTACGAGTTCAACGAGTTCGCCATTGGCAAGTCGTGCCACGAACATTGGAAAGCCTCGACTTCCAAAATCATCAGGGTCAGTTCCCTTGAACCTCAGGATTGTTGCACCTTCAAGTTGTGAGTAGTAACCCATGTTCCAGCGTTCTTGTGTTGTGTCCTTTGTCATTTTTACTCCTGTTCCCCTAAAGCACGCCGTCTTTGTTCGGCGCGAGATTTGTTTCGCTTACTCCGCTTATCGGCAAACACCTGTGCTTTTTGGTTCAGCACGAAGCGACCTCGCAAGCGAAGCAAGCCGTCAAGTGGGTTTTTCTTTTTCATACTCGGATAATAGAGCATGCCGTTCTTTTTGTCAAGTGTGGGAGCCAGCAACTTATCGGGCAGACATCAAGAAGTTGTTTGCAAGTGCGGCGACAGCGATCGCCGGACCCGTAGCAAAAAGTAAAAAGTAAGGATCCGCTGTCGCACATCCGAACAACTTTTCTAGATTCGCTTTGCAGATGACGAGCCGTTAAATAAAAAAACGACCCACCCCGTAAGGGCGAGCCGTTTCTTTTGTTGAAGTTTGGATTACGCTTTTACGCGTTTTTTCCATCCCTCGCCTGAAATCTTTATTCGGAACACCTGCTCAAAGGCTTCGGCAACTAACTCCGTTATGTCCGTATAAGAACCTGACTCGCCGTAGAGCAAGCCAGCATTTGGAATAGAGGGCACATCGGAATCGTAAGTGTAGTCACCAAGAACTAGAACGCGGTCTCCCGCCCAACGGCTAGAGATGTTTGTAGATGGGAAGTCTCCACCGCCTCTGGCTGGACTAGTCATCATCAAAATGTACATGGCATCGGCAAGCGTGCCGTTAAACTCGCCAATGTGTTCGTATTGCTTAAGACCCAAGCCGAGCCCGTGTGGTGTGACAATTTCTTTTTTGTCTAGATTTACTAGAACGTGGTATTGACCCATTACTTAGTCTCCCCTACTGCCTGTATGTAGAACAGGACATCATCATCTTTGTCATACTTGAGAAGCATCTCCATAGCATCTTTGGCTTTCATTTTTCCAGAGGTGTTACTTTGAATCAGAGAGATTTGTAAGTTTGATGTCGAGTACTCCTCGTCATCTCCTTCATGTGTAGTGGGTTCTTCAATCTGTGGTGCTACATGCCCGATTAGATTATCTTCTTCGTCAGAGGACAGTACTGTGTCCGCATCAAAAGAAACTAACATTTGATATTTAGCCATTTGGCTACCCCTTTCTAGGTATCTTTATCTTAGCGGTTTTTAGTCGTTTGTCAAGTTAAATTGCTTGGGGTAAAAGAGTGTCGTGGTTTTGTAGGCATTGACTAGGGAAGCATTGACGCTAGCCATAATCGTGCTTAGGTTCTCACCCGCAGAAAGTCTCTTAGTCAGGTAGGTAGCAAAAGCCACAGTCGAGTTAGAAGTTCCTAGGGATAGGGACTTGTTGTCTGAGATGTCAGTTGTGATGTATCTGCCATTGGTGTAGATGTCAAGGTCAGGACCATTGTTAGACATAGTCATAATTGGATAGACCCAGCCTGAGACCTGTTGCATTGAGTATCTGTCCTCAGTTGCGCCCACCGCAATCGCCTGTGGGATACAAGCAGGGTAGTCAATCTTTGTGGCGTTGCCACCATTGCCCGCAGAGATAACAACTGCTACATCTGAAGCAATCAGATTTGAGATTTGAGTTTGTAGTTTTGCCTCTATTGGACATGAGCCCTTTGAGTAGGCTCGACCTAGAGAGATAGACACCGCACCAACATTTAGTCGTGCCTTATTCTGCTCGACATAATCCAAAGCCCAAGAGACTGCTTTAGTTGTGTAAGGAGTAGGCACGCCCTTTGGAGTCATGCCAGCAACTCGGATAGAAACAATTTTTACATTTGGATTGACCGCAACTGCAACTGAAGCCATTTGAGTCCCGTGACTAAATGAACGAGCAGTTGTCATGGCTGGAGTAATCTTTGATGCACCCGCACCAGTCATCTGTGAAAAGCCATTTGGACATCTGTGAAACTCGACGAAGCACGCCTCATCTACAACCGCATTTTTAGCCCAAGCCAAATCTGTGTTTATACCTGAGTCAATAATTACTAGAGTTTTTTCTCCAACTGCACTTGCAGTTTGAGTTGGAAGTAAGGTTGCTAGAAGAACAACAACCAAGAGCATAATTTTTTTAGACATTGAGTTCCCTCACACTATCTGCCATTGCTTTAGCATCAACTAGATTGTTCCAGTCTTCTGCTCTGATGTCAAGTAAGAACTCTATTGGCTCGACATGGTTTCCTATGTGAGCCAGTACTAGTGCCCTGTGATGGACGATGTCTTTGTTTGTGTGGCCCTGATGGTCTACGACAACTAGTCGCAGGACGTGGATGCCATTTGTAGAGAGAAAAGGCAGGCTCTCTGGGTAGCGATTGAAATTAAGCATTTCCGCTGTCTTGATTAATTTTGTTAGTGTCTTTGAGTTTGCTGTTTTGTATTCGTTTGTCATAGGAGTATCTAAACACTTATTTAAAAGTTTGTCAAATCAGTCTTTGATGCGACATCTCTCGTGTTCATTCATACAGCAGACACAGTAGTTCTCAGAGAAATCGTGAGTACAGCAACTATCAGCATCTGCTTTATTTAAACGCTTTTCTAAACGCTTTTCTAACCAACGATCTATTGAATCAGCCATTCTTTTATCTGACTCAGAAGGAATTGCTGATAACTCTTTCTGAATTTGATTTACTTTGTACGCTATGTATCCAAGAAGTATCATCCGTTTGTTCTCCTAATATTTCTGCTGTGTCGATTGACCGCTTGAACTTAACTATACCCATCCGTTCATCCTGTGTCAAGCCACCCCACACACCGTAGTTTTCTGGCACCGCTAATGCGTGCTCTAAACACTCCGTCTTAACAGGGCAGGCCGTGCATATTTTTTTAGCGGTACTCTCCCGTACATCCTTCTCGTAACCGCGGAGCATCTCGTCATTGAAGAACACCGTCGCATCCACGCCGTCACTTTTGCACAAGCCGTTATCTTGCCACGACCAGTGGCGGGCCGTTGGTATTAATGCACCGCTGATATTGAATATAGGTTCTTGGCTCATGCCGTCATGCTAGCAATGTCTCAAGCCGTTTGTCAAAAACCTTTAGACCCAGGCCGCTTGCCGCTTGCCGCAACATCTCAATAACTTAGCTGTTCAACTTTATGCAGCGGGCTGGATAAAGCTATCCTATCACAACTGTCAAGCCGCTGAGCGTGCCGCACCCTCGCCGGGGTAGCCCGGTGGAGATACAAACAACTTCTACAGATGGCAAGGTTGACAGCAGCTGTACCAAGCCGCTTTTTTACTTTTTGCTAATGCCAGCTCCAGGTAGCCGCCAGATGCAAACAACTTTTTTGCGTGCTGTCCCACCTGATGGAACCGCCTCCGCCTCCACCGCCACCTTCTCCGCCACGGGAGGAATCTAGAAACAATTTTTGAATGTGACGGATCGTCCTGCACCTAGACGCTCAAAAATTAAATAAAACCAGCATTTGCTCACTACAAACAACTCTGACATCTACCAGCTCT
>Ga0181346_1000469_pt1 | contig 17675 bp, 31 predicted proteins | sample Su13VDMM15DN_FD_130100 | JGI IMG/M metagenome (GOLD analysis project Ga0181346, IMG submission 130100) | Freshwater viral communities from Lake Michigan, USA - Su13.VD.MM15.D.N | ecosystem: Environmental > Aquatic > Freshwater > Lake | place: USA: Michigan | collected 2013-07-15 | reverse complement strand
GGCTGGGCGCTCAAGCAGATCCGCACGAAGCACAACGTCGAGCAGACGCAAGAGATGCAGATGTGGCAGGACGAACTTGCTGCAGCCCGCAAGCCGCGGGAGGGTGACACCGAGACATCGGTGCAGGACCGCGTGGCCGAAGCGAACTCCCGCCATGAGCAGCGTCTCGAGGGGCAGTCGAAGAAACAGTTCGAGGAAGAACTTCCGTTCCGCCAGGCACACGATCACGCTGATCGCCGCTACCGCCGCGCGCAGCATCCGTTCTTTGGCGTGACGTGGCGCGAGGCGCCGTACATGCGGTCGCTGCACATGTACGAGCGCGACGTGGTGACCACGAACCTGCAGTCGGCAACTGCGCTGCAGAAGATTAACGAACAGAATGAACAGCAGTCGATCGACGCCAAGGCGCGCGCGGACGAACTGCGCCGGCAGGCTGAAGACGAGCCGGATGAAGTCGTGCGCCGCCGCATGAATCAGCAGGCGGACATGATCGAGAACGAGACGTTCCGCATGACGTTCGAGCGTCGCGTGAATGCCGAGGATGCCACCGAGTTCGCGCTCGAGATGTCCGAGATGCGGGCGGCGAGCGCGCGCTACGAATTGGTTCGGATCATCGAGGCGAAGAACAAGGTTGAAGGGCGCCGCGCCATGCAGATGGCGACGGAGCGGGACCTTGGCGATGCTTACCGGGCTGGCGTGCGCAAGGTCGCGCGCGGCAACCGGCGTGCACGTGAGTTGCTGGAAACCGGTGACAGGGTTGTCAACAATGAAATGGCGCGCATGAAGCGTGACGGGATCACGGAGGACAACCCGCAGACGCAACGAATCTGGCAGGAGCGGATGGAAGAACTCGAGGCGATCCGCGAGAACTATCGTGGCATGGCGTCCCTGTCCCTGTGGGAGAACCAGAGCGCGGCCGACATGCGGATCTCGTTCGCGCGCTCTGCGTGGGAGATGGCGCACAATCCGGAAGTGAAGCCGGGCACGCTGGGCCGCATCCTGGAGATCTTGGGCTTGCGTAAACCGCGCGCGCCTGACGAGGTTGATCTTCAGCGGCACGGCCTCGACAAGTTCCAGCCGAAGCGCGATACCTCGCCGGAAGATGCAAAGAAAGATGGGCCGGATGGGTGGGACGCGCCGCCAAAGGCAGACCCGGTCAAACCGGCCAAGGGGTTCGAGCAGCGTTACAAGGCGCTGATGGAGCATTCGCTCAAAGACCCGAAACTGGGCAAGATTCAGGACCAGGTGGACCGTGCGTTGCAATTGGTGTCGCGGCCTGAAGACGTGCTGCCCATGATCAACTTCGTGGCGAGCAAGAACCACTACGACCCGCCGTCACGCCGTGGCATCCAGACGGCGAAGCTGCGCAAGAAAGCGGCTGAGAGCCTGGGCATGACATCGGAGGAGTTCCTGAACTCGCCCTACGGCAAGGCGTTCAGTGACTTCGAACTTGAAGCCGTCATCATGATCATGGACCGGCAGTGGGCGCGCACGCAGCACGCCTACGCGCTGTGGCGCAAGACGGGTTCGAACAATGCCTACATGGCTTACCAGGCTGAACTCTATCGCTTCATGATGATCTGGGAACGCCTGCGCGGTGCGGCGGCTGAATCCGGCCGCTCGCTGCGCATGTTCCGCGAGATCAAGGGCAAGTACGGCAGCGCGACGCGGCCCCTTTCCGACCTCGAATACAAGATGATCATGTCGGGCGATGGCACCGCCGCCATGAAAATGATGGAGGGGTACAAGAAGAGCGGCTTCATGGGCATGCTCATGGAGTACTACATCAACAACCTGCTGTCTGGCCCGCAGACGGCGATGGTGAACATCTATTCCGGCGCGTCGATGCTGTTCATCGAATCCATCATCAAGCCTGCGGGGGCAGCGTTCGTCGGTCTTGGGCGCTACGGGTTCTACATGCTGATCGGCCGGCATCTGGCGGTGCCGTTCAGGAAAATGCATCGCGCGTATATCCGCGGGTTCGGGTCGATCGATGCCAACAAGAAACTCGACGTTACGATAGAGAATGAGCGGTGGATGCCGGGCAACGACTACAACACCCACGCCCACCGTGTGCGCCTGGGCGAGGTCGGCGCGCGCATCCGTGGCCTGCTCGAGGGCATCGTGCCGGCGACGGTGCAGTTCTTCCGCACGCTGTTCCTGGGTGAGAAATTCCTCGGCGAGACAAACTGGGCGGCGGGCTATGGCGAACACATCCCGTGGTACTTGGGCGGTCCAATCATCCGTATCCCCGGCAAGATCCTTGGCGCGATCGACGACTTCTTCAAGGTGCTGATGTACCGCTCGTCCATTCGCGGGCACGCCTATCGTCTTGCGATGGCCGAGTACCACTACACATCGCAGACATGGAAAGGACTGCGCGGGCGCCGCGCGCGCTACAATGAACTCGCCAAGAACCCGCAGGGCTACGTCGAGGGCATGGCGCGCAACGAGGCGCTGCGCGTGACGTTCCAGCAAACGCCGGATCCGATATGGGGTGGCATCCCCGAGATGGTTACCAAGACCCCGTTACTGCGCATCCTGGTGCCGTTCACGAAGACGCTGCTGAACTCGCTCGAGTGGGTGATGTCGGGCACGCCGATGGGCATGTTCGTGTTCCGCAGTACGCGCGAGGCCCTGCTTGGCCGGCGCGGTCGTGCGGCGCAGGATCTTGCCATCGCGCACGTCATGCTGGTGACCGGAGCGTCGACAGCCGTGTTCATGTGGGCGCTCGGCGACGACAACGTCATGCCGCCCTACCCGAAGGACGAGAAGGGCAAGGTCATTGCCGGCGTCAACACCGCCCCGCCACTCTCGATACGCATCCCTGGCACGGACGACTACATTCAGCTGAACCGTGTGGACCCGATGGGCGCTATCATCTCGCTCGGCTCGGCGGCGGCGAATGCCTACAAGATGTCGATGCAGCGCGGTGACACGAAGAAGGCGCAGCAGGCGTGGGACATCTTCCTGTCGTCGATGTTCTCGATGGTCGCCGACCGCTCTGGCTTCCGCGGCCTCCTCGACTTCCTGACGGCAGCACAGGGCGGCACCGCCGGCAATCAGCCGGATGCGTGGTCGAAGTGGGCAGATAAGCTGGGTGGCACGATGGCGGTGCCGAACGTGATTGCCTCATGGGCACGCACGCGCGACCCTGTCATCCGGCGCGCAGATGGTCTTATCGAGCAGATCATGAACCGTCTCCCTGGCGAGCGTGAGAAGTTGCCCCCGGTGCGCAACCTGTGGGGGGACATGGTCATCGGCTACGATTCCTACGGCGAGAACGACCTCCTCGACTACACCAACCCAATCTATTGGGGTAAGCGCGCGACGGACCCGGCGACGAAGATGATGCTGGACCTGCACAAGATCTACAACTGGGCACCTGGCTTCCTTGACCGCTCGATTGCCGGCCGCGAACTGACACCCGAAGAGTACGATTATTATCAGACGCAGCGTGGCAAGTACGCACACCCTGGCATCCGCGAGATTGCAGAGTCGCCTGAGTACCAGGAGATCATCAAGCTGCGCGCGGACATCAAGGCGACGCGCAAGGAGATGATCGACCTCGGTCGCCCCCCGCTACGGTTCGCCCCGGGTTCGCAGAAACGCTTCAAGGAACTGCAGAAGCAGCTGAAGGTCATGCAGGACAGGCTGCAGAGGCAGTCGTACAAGGTGCTGCTAAAGGCGAAGGACGTGTTCCGCAAGGCCAATTCACAGGCGCGCTCCGACACCGCCGGCAACTCGGATCAGTCCCGCCCCGGCATGTTCCCCGACATCTGGAAGCGGCCGAAGCGGCGCGACGACTTCTCCAATCCGGGCGAGATTCCGGAGTACGACATGTACGATTGGCTGGATTCGTGGATGCACGCCGACGGGCCGATGTCCATGCAGCAGGAGTGGGATGCCGAGGAGTCCAAGTCTGCCGAGGAATTTGACGGCAACCCCTACACCGGTGGTGACCCCGTGACCAACCGGTCGCGGGCGCAGCACCAGCGGTGGCAGGAAGAAAACCGCAAGTGGATCGAGGAGACGCGCCGCATCCAGGCAATCAACGCCGATCGCATGCGTCGCGGCCAGGCGCCACTGCCGCTGCCGCCGAAACCCGAACCTGTGCAGTAATCCAAGGGCGGCAAAGCAAGGAGATAATCTACCCCATGCAGTGGCCCCATCAATCACAGGTGAGGTCGTTTTACGGCGACCCGGATCCTGACCGCGACGGCTTCCCGAATCGGACATGGGAAGACCAGAGCCTTGTCCTGTTGACCCCGCCGTACCGGATGGTGCTGGCGTGGGATGCGAGCGTGCGGTTGCGCAAGATTCGGGTCCACCGCAAGTGTGAGGACTCGCTGCTCCGTGTGCTGACGAATATCGCCGGGCACTTCGGCAGCGAGCAGGCTATCGAGGCGAACGGGATGCACCTGTTCGGCGGTTGCTACAATTTCCGGACCGTGCGTGGCGGCACGTCCCTGTCGATGCACTCGTATGGGTGCGCGATCGACCTGGACCCGGTGCGCAACCCGCTTGGCAAGGCGTACAACGAGAAGAATGGCATGATGCCGATGGCCGTTGTGAAGATATTTGAGGCAGAAGGATGGACATGGGGCGGCAAGTGGAAGCGAGCGGACTGCCAGCATTTTCAAGCGGCGAACGTATGACGATGAGCGTGATCGAAACGGCATCAGCCACAGCCGTCGTAATCGCCATCGCGATTGCGGCGATCATCATACCCCTCCCGCGGCCGAAGCCAGAGATGCCTCCGGTGCCTCCTGCCGTGGAAGAGACCGTAACCGAACCGCAGACGGTTCCATTGCCACCCCCGCCTCCTGTGCCGCACCTGGAGGCGCCTGATCATGTCGAGGATGTGAGGCGTGTCAAGGTCATCCAGCTTCAGGTCGAGGAAGCCAAGCGGGACGTGATGGAAATCGCCAAGGTCTTGAGATCAAAGAAGGGGCCAGAAGATGCTCGGCGCTAAGGAGTTGATCACAATTGCCATCGCAGCGATTGCGGCCATTGGTTCGATGGCGGTCAGCCAGTACCGCGTGGGCGAAGTCGAGCACACTGTCCGGCAGCTGTCAGGTGAACCGCTGAAGCTGGCGCTGCTTGAACGCGATGTGAAAGCGTTGCGATGTGAGATCAGAAACCTGAAGGCTATCGTGAAACAGTTGCCTGAACGTGACTGTGATTAGAGGAGAGTGACATGAACATCGGTGGTGGATTGAGTTATCTCGTTGGGCTTCTGGACTTTTGGCCGGGCCTCAAGACGAAACTGGCGGCGGTGGCCGCGTTCGCGCTGGCAGTGATTGCCGCCTGGAACGATATGGCCCCGCTGATCGGCGTGGACTTCACGATCGTGGTGCCGAACGCTGTCAACGCCCTGGTGCTTGCCTTGCTCGGTGCCGGCGCGGCCAATGGCCTGAAGCGGCTGTCCAAATGACCCGCGTCCTCATCAGCCTGTGCATGGTGGTGACCCTCACCGCCTGCACGACGCTGGCCGACAACGATGTGCGGCGCAAGGCGAAGGTGGCTCTTGCCGCCTACGAGGCCACACAGCAGGCGATGCTGATTTATGGGCACCTACCCGCCTGCGACCCCGTTTCGGGCGTCCTGCGCTTCTGCAGGGACGCTGTGATATGGGCGAAGGTCAAGGCGGCGGACAAGATCGCGGTGATCGCCATCAACCAGGCAGCACCCGTGCTGCAGGGTGAGGCGATTGACGCCGGCCAGATCGTCGGCGCCCTGACCGCCATCGAGAACGTGAAGACCGTGCTTAAGGAAGCGCAGGAAAACTTGAATAAGGGGAGAGCGTGACATGACTGCAGCCCTGATGGCGACCATCCTGCGCGAACTTCTGGTCAACTTGCCGACCTATGTACAGACGGCAAGTGACCTGATTCGTTTCATCGACAGTGCCTACGACACACTGAGCGAGGCGATCGGCGACCGGGAGGTAACCCCGGAAGAGATCGCCGAGATCGTCGCGCGCATCACCGCGAACTCGGCCGAGATACAGTCGATTCCCTGACAGACCGCTTGTCTGTGAACATGATTCCGAGTTAGTGAATAAGAGGCACACGGTTGGACGTGTGCCTTATTTTTCAATGGGTTAACGCTGACAAATTATCAGAGTTCAGTCTGACAGGCCTTTGGAATCATGTAGTCAATTCAATGGCTTAGGGTGGGTGTCAGACCATTTGCTGACAGCGTGTCAAACCTTAGTTGCAGACTTGTTCCGGTAGGCCTCCAGCTTGATCGCGCCCTGGCTCGCTACGACCGGGTCGCGATAGCGGTAATTCTCCAGAATCATGATCACGCTCGACAGTTTGTGACCCGTGCGGGTCGCAATCTCGCCGGGCGTCAGGCCTGCCTGCTCCATGTAGATCACGCAGGAGTGGCGCAGTTCCATTTCCCAGAGGTCGTGGAAGCCACAGGCCTTGGCCACCTTGCGGAACTGCGGGACGTAGACCTTCGGGTCCACAGCCTGCCCATTGGCGTCGGCGACCAGCATGAACCGGTCGGCCGGCAGGGCGTCGAGCGCCGCGCGCGTCTCCTTCAGGAAGGGGCGGATGGTCACCTCCTGGTCGGTCTTGCTTTGCTGGAAGTGGAACACGCCGTCGCGGTAGTCCCGTGGCTTCTGCAGGGCGAGGATGTCCCCCTGCCGCTGGCCAAGGTCGAAGTGCAGGAGCGTGCCAAGCGCGACGTGGGGGAGGTTCATCTCGCGGGCCTTGGCGACGATCGTCAGCAGCTGCTCGATGTTGACCACGCGGATCGGCTTCAGCCGGCGGGCACGCTTCAGGCCGAGGCGGCGGGCCGGGTTGTCGGCAACCACACCGGTGCGGCGCCCGTACTCCAGCACGATGGCCAAGTACGTGGCGACGTGGTCCCGCAGCGACTTGCGGGATTCGAAGCGGGCGAGGAACTCAAGGATCTTCTGCGGCGTGAGGCCGGCGACCTGCGGGTTGTTCTTCTCGCGCGACCACTTGATCACGTAGCGCGACAGCTGCGTGTACACGCGCTTGGTCTTGTCGCGCAGTTGGGCGAAGTACTCGGACTGCTCGTACTGCTTGATCAGCCACGGCATGGAGCCACGCTGGGCGACGGTGGTGATGCCGTTGCGCAGGTAGTCGAGTTCGGCGTTGAGTTCGGACGCGCGGGCGAGCATGTCGATGGGGTCATCGGGCAGGCGGGTGACGCCGACGGGCCACGTCTGCGTTTCGGTCTTGACCTTCAGGCGGTCTGGCACTTGCCAGTAGTAGACAGTCCCTTGCGGGCGTTTGCGCGCGACGACGTAGCGGGGCAGTTGCATGATGGGGTCCTCCAGAGACAGTGGGAAATTTATTCCCACTTCTGGAGTCTGTCAAGTCACTCCGTTCCCGCGTATTCGTCTTCCATAAATTCTCTGACCTTCTTCGCCGGCATCTTGTCGAGAAATAACGGTGTTCCAGGTCCGGCCCATGCGCCTTCGATGTTGAATTCGTAGTACTCGACGGCCATTTCGTGCGACATCCCTGTCTTTTCTAGCAGAGATATAACTTTCCCCCTGTCGTAGACGACCAGATCCATCTGCCCGCAACGGGACGTGATCCCGATGACGGCCGCGTCGAATCCGTCTAACATCAATGGTCGGTCGCTCACTCCCCACCCCCTGCCGCAGCGCGAATGGCGGCTGCGATGCCGTTGCGGATCAGCCCGGTCCTGTTGCTTTCGTTGAGGTACGCCACACCCATTTCCTTGCTGACATTGTCGGCAAGCCACAGCAGCGCGGCGCGCATTGCGTCACCCGGTAAGTTCCCCTCCACCCACAGCGCGCGCGTGTATTCGTCCGCCATACCCTTCACGATGTCACTGCTCATTCGCTGCCCTCCGGTTTCACGCCATCGCTGGCGAGGATTTCGTTGAACAGTTTCGCATTCGTGTCGCAATGTGAGCAGTCAATCCAGTTGCCGCTCATCTCATCCCGCAGCGCCTCAACAACGGCGCGGATGCCTGCGCGGTGCATGGCCCGCTTCATCTCAGGGGTTGGAAACTCCAGACGCGCCCGGTTCTCGTAAGCATCGTCATAAATCCGGCCAAGGTCATCAAGTGTCATGGCTTCACCGCTCCGTTGCGCGCGACCATCACCGACTGCAGCGAACCGCAGCCGGTGATGGCGCCTGGCTTACTTCAGAGAAATCCCGAGGGCTTCCTCGATACTCTTCAGCCGCCGCGCGATCTCCTTCAGAGCGGTGTCGGCAGTGGCCTGCTTGGCCGGCGTTACTGGGGCCTTGCGCAACGACGAACCGTACACCCGCTGCCGAAGTTTCTGCACGTTCTCTGGAGTGACCTGTCCGACCACTTCAGCAATGCGCTCGTCGCTCCACCCCTCCTTGTACTTGCAGATCCCGTCACTCTCGCGAACCAGGTGGGTCTTGAGGAGGTCGTTGATCGCGATGATCTGCACATAACTTGCCACGGCTCTTGTGCGGGTGGCGGCGTGTCCGTTTGATAGGCTCATCTTAGTTTCTCCGAGGGTTGCCTAGCCGGCGGCCAGGGTGTTGAACGAATCCAGCTTCTCGTTGACCAGATCCTGCAGCTGGGATGCGAGGTCTGCATTGTACCGGACGAGCCGGTCAATCTTCGTGGCGTTGGCGTTCTGCCAATCGATGACATCCTTCAGTGACTTGCACGCCATGACTTCGCCCTCGGCCTGGACCTTCCACTCGGTGGCGGTCCTGGTCTTCTTGGGGGCAGGGGCCGGGGCTTCGTCCTTGGGTTCCAACCCGGGGTGGCCGCGGCCTGTCTTCGATCCCTTCGCCCACTCGGCGAGGGCCGTGCCATGCGTCTCGTCGAGGGCGCGGCCGTCGGCGAACAGCGTCTCGAACTGACGGGGGAGTTTCATCATCAGCTTCTCACCCACCTGATCGCTCTTCCACTGCGGCACACCCTTGGCTTGCGGTGGCAGCAGGCAGTTCAGCGTCATCTCGAACAGCATCTCGTCGCCAGCGATCGGCATCCACCCGAGTTCCTGGATGCCGCCCCCCTTCACCGGCTTCGTCTTCTCCTTCGCGCGGAAGCAGAAGATGAAGTTGGCATTGAGTTGCAGCATGCCGGTGATCAGGCGGCGTCGGTTGCCGGCGGGCTTGATCCATGCCGCCATCTTGACCCGCTCCTGCTTGGCCCAATCGTTGCCGGCCATGCGCTCGACTTCCTTGCCGTGGCTGTCGAGGTAGCCGCCTTCGCCTTCGTGTTCGTGGCTCATGCTGTCGACCACGATGACACCGGCACCCTGCTTCACGCAGTAGCGCAGGGCCTCCAGGTAGTCGATGCTGCCGAAGGGGGCGCCGAAGGGCACGTGCTGGAACTTGAACTGGTCAGCGTAGTGCAGCGAGCGGCGGGACTCCGTGTCGATCACGAAGATCTCGCCACCGCTGACTTGCTGGATGCCGGTCGCGAGGCGCAGCGCGGAGAAGGTCTTGCCGCCACCGCTTGGCCCCATCACGCCGACGAGCAGGGGGACCTGGTCGCGATGGGCGGGGGTGTTGGTGAAGATGCGGGTCATGTCAGCACCACCGCTTTGAACTCTATCCCGTTATGCTCAAACACGCCCGGCTGGAACGGTTCCCAGAGGTTGCCGTCCGGTCCGCACTTGTTGAGGGATCCGAAGTCCTTGCGCTCCGTCTCGCACCATGTCGCCAACTCGCCAGACACCGGGTCATATTTTCCGATGTCGGGCTGGACGCATTGCGCGTACCGGATGCTCAACCCCGAATTGAGGCGCATCCACTTGCAGTCCTTGCAGAATTTCATCATTGGAAACCTCCGATCAGATAGACGATGCCCCACTTCACGACGGCGAGGCACAGGACGGCGATCATGGCAAGGAACAGCACGCTGAACGCTGCCGACAAGATAAGTTCCACGTTCCTCACGCTGCTTCCTCCACCTTGATCGCCGGATCCGTCATCTCCCGGTTCAGCCAGGCAGACTCGTCCCAGGAGGGACGCTCGGTCAGGGTGCGGCTGGATTGGTAGGTGGGCCATTCGTTCTTCCTCAGTGCGCGGTCCCAGAGGTTCACCGCTGCGTGCATCTTCTTTCGGGCAATCGACAGCGTGCCCTCGCTGACCTGCAGCATCGAGTAGGCGAAGGGCGGTTCGCTCTCGACGAAGAGGTAGATGATCTCGCGCTTGCCCATGCCGTCCTCGTCCAGGCTGTCGGCCGCGCGCTCAAGGAACGCCGCTTGCAGGTCGTATCCCTGGCTGAAGAACTGGCGGTTCGCGTCGCGCGCGTTCGTGCCGGTGACCTTCAGGTCCACGATCAGCCGGCGGTCTGCAGTCATCGCGTCGGGGCGGGACCGGCACCACGTCGGGCCATGCTTGAAGATGACCGTGTGTTCGAACTCCAACTCCTGCTTCGTCAGGTCGACGAGCGCGCGTGTCACGACATCGGCAATGGCCGTCGCACGCAGATGCTCCTCGCGCAGCAGGGGGATGCCGCTGTCCATCAGCGTGCGGTCGCGCAGACCCTTGGCTTCCTTCGTCGTGTAGCCATCGGCGTCGATGACCACGATGTGCGAGCCACCGAAGACCATCGCATGCACGGCGGATCCGAAGTTGGCGGGCCGCGAGAAGTCCTGCTCAAGGATGATCGCCGGGTTAAAGCGCGCGTGCTTGAGGCGGGCGTGTGCCAGCGAGCGATCGAGGATCACGTTGGCGACACTCGATGACAGCGTGGGCGTTTCGCACAGGCGGTCGAACACGTAGTCGTCGTTGCTGATCGACGGGTAGATTCCGGGTGTGAGTTTCATTCCAGGGTTCCTTTGAAGGGGATCGAATAAGTCATGGGGCACTGGGGGCGCTGCTTCGTGGATGCCTTGGCGAACCCGAGGGCGTAGCCGTAGGCAATCAGCAGGCAGCAGGAAGCGAGGACCACCGCGATGGCGCTCGCCCATTCGAGCGGCCTCACCATTGGGCTGTCTCCTGAACCTGGGGGGTGCCGATGTTCAGCGCGCGCAGGACTTCATCGCGGTCGAACAGCAGCTGGTTGCCGCGCTCGACCGGGGGCGGGAACTTGCCCTCGGCGATGCGGCGCCTGAGTTTCGCCGGCCCGAAGCCTGCAAGCGCGCAGACCTCCTGCGTGTACAGGCGCACCGACAGGCGGTCGACGTTCTGCATGGCCTGTGTCTGCAGCGTCTGGAACGTCTGGTCGTTCAGGCGCTCGCCTTCCTGCAGCAGGTAGTGGAACTTCAACGCATAGTCTTCGTTGCTGAGTGCCATCGCTTGGGACTTCTTCACGCCGTGGATCACGGTCGTGTGGTCCATTCTCCAGATGCGGGCGATCTGCGGGAAGGACCACGCCTTGAGTTCACGCAGCGCATGCATGACAGCCTGCCGTGGCACGACGTTCTGGTGGAAGCGGTTGCGCCCCATCAGGTCTTTGTACTCGGTGCCCCACAGGTTGGCGGCAACGAGGCAGAGGTTCTCGCTGAACGTCATTAGTGTCTCTCCTTTGGGATGAACACGGCGTCGACCTTCTCGGCCAGCCCTGCGTTCCCGGCGATCTCTTCTCTGAGCATGGCGTTGAAAGCCTCGAGCGCCACCGCGCTGGTGGCGTGGTCGTGCAGGCCTGATGTCAGGACCATGCTCTTCGCTGCGGTGATGCAGGCCTTGGCAATGATGTAGAGAACCGGATCGTTCAGGCGCCCGTGCTTCTTCAGGGATTCATCGCACGCATGCGTCACGGCTTCGACCATGCCGGCGAAGAGCGCGATGTCCCGGCTGGACCACTCGCCACCGATTGAATTCGTGGGGACGATCATGGGCGCACCGCCGAGTGGCCATAGCGGCGCATGGCTTCGTCCATCAGCTTGCCCTGGAGGTTGAACCCCAGGCTGAACACGACCCCGACGGTCCGGACAGCCACGTCGGGCGGCACCTTCTCGTCTTCGATCAGTTCCCTGATGACTTTGATGGCGGATTGTTCAGAGCGGTTGCGCATGTTGCGCAGGCGCTCAAGGGCGTACTTGTACGCATTGGACTGAGGGTCCACGGGACCTCCTTGCTGCTTCGGTAGTGGGAATTAAAATCCCACTTAACCCTAATTGCAAGGGGGTAGCGTGAAAAAATTTCACACTGCTATTTCGAGGCGATCAGGCTCGCATCCTTGACCACCATGACCACCGGCGCGCACCACTCGATCATCACGTTCTCGATGGGTGGCGCGTTGTAGGAATGCAGGGTGTAGGTCCCAATCTTGGCGCCGCGCTGGATCCGCTTGAGGAACGCGCGCCCGTCAGTCAGGACCACGGCGCAGTCGCGGTTCAGGAACTCGTTCTCCGAGAACCCGGCCGACCGGCTGCACACCACGATCTCGCCTGGCCTGTAGACCGGAAGCCCGCTCTCGCCGCGCACGTGCACGGCAAACAGGTCCAGGTCGTCCGCGCGGACCGACACCACGTCCTTTGTCCCGGCGTCCGGATAGAAAGTTTCCCCGGCGCCCACATAACCGAAAGATGGAATGCTCATTTGCTGGATCGTCGCCCCATGTTCGAGCCAGATGACACTGACGCCCATTGCCTTGGCGATTTTATTCACCACTTCACCACGTGGTTTGTCAATTGCCCCTTGAGCATATTTCCTTACGTTCTGTTCGTCTAACCCGGCACGCCGCGCCAACTCACGCTGTGTCCAGCCAAGCTGCTTGAGGCGTTTCATCATGCGCTCGGACCAATGCGTCATGTTGCGAATCCCAACTTGTCGGTAGCCGCAAGAATGTTGCACAGCGATATGCACAGATCGCGGGAGTAATAATCTTGCGGGTGGGATTTTATTTCCCTACCCTGATTCGCATGAAGATCGTGTTCACACCCAGGCAAATCGTGCAGCGGATCGGGAAGACCGCTTTGTGCAAACAATTGAAGGTGTCCGGAGAGGCGCCACGCAAGTGGTACGCGCAGGGGATCCCCACGCGCCACTGGCCTGCGCTCGTTCGCGCGCACAGCGACTGGCTGACCTACGAGATTCTGGAGAAGGCCACGGAGATTGCGCGCCTTCCCATCAAGAAACGGTAGTCGCATGGCGGTGCCTTTCACCTAGCCTTTCCACTGTTATAATACGGAGAGTCCACAAATGCCAATGATCCTGATCAAGTTGAAGTGTGAAATTAACGTGTCGACGGATCTCGACGACCAAATTGCCAGCATGGGCAAGGTAAAATCACTCATCGACGCTGCTAAATCACAGTCGGTGACTGCAGAAACGCTCAGTGTACTGACGACAGCAACAAACCATACCGTAGAAGCAAAATTGCTCAGTCGTTCCGCCAAAAAGGCGGACATCGCATGAGAAAGATGGGCGACGGGCAGATGGACCCGAAGAAACTCTGCGCCCTGATGGGTGCGGCGTTGGAGGCCCAGACGGCTGCGACGGAGATCACCTCCGTCGTGGCCGATGACATCAAGGAGGCCAAGCTGGCGCACGGCCTGCACACGCGGGCGTTCGCCATCTGCAAGGCGATCGCCAGGCTCGACCAGGTCAAGCGCATCGCGCTGCTGCAGGCTTTCGATTCCTATCGCGAGATACTGCGCCTGGACGATGCACCGCAGGAGGAACTGCTGCCGGAACCACCAACGCAGATGCGAGGAGACAATGGGTAAATCACAGCGAGACAAGGGCAACCGCCGCGAGCGGGAGTTCGTGAACTACTGGCGATCGGAAGGCTTCAAGTCCGCGCGCGTGCCACTCTCAGGCGCGGCTGGCGGGGACTACACCGGCGACGTGGACCTCTATGCCTACGGGCCTGATGACGGGCCGCTGCTCGGCGAAGTGAAGGCGCGCGGCACAGGCGCAGGCTTCAAGACCATCCAGAAGTGGATCGGCGAGAACGACTTCCTGGTCCTGCACGAAGACCAGAAGCCAAGGCTCTACGTGTTTCCGGAGAAGGTCCTGCGTGACCTCCTGCGGCGCGTGCGTTGACAACCCGGAGAACAAAATGACCAGCATCATGAACGCAATCACTGGCGGCAAGGCCGCACCTGAACCCCTCCTGCTCAAGACCGAGATCACGTTCACCAAGTCCGTCGTGCACGCCTGCATCCAGCAGTCGGCCCGCGAACTGAACGCCGCGCTGGGCATCAGCGACGAGACGCTCCTCGACCAGTTCATTGCCACCGATGCCGGCAAGAAGTGGACGCAGGGCTTCCGCGAGTACGCGATCTTCGCCCTCGGAAAGACCGTATGACATGCCCAAGCCGCATGCGCGTCACGACAGGGCGGTAGTCGCCCGCGCCACGCGCATCGCGGCGGAGACGTACAAGGTCTTCAGGCCGCAGATCCTGCAGCCAACACGTGGCGGGCTGGCCATCTCTACCGCCCGCCAGGTCGCTCAATACCTGGCCCACTGTTCGGGCCAGGTTCCACTGAACCGTCTTGCCAAGCTGTTCCACCGAGACATCACCACGATCATGCACAACGTTGCGCTGATCGAGGATTGGCGAGACGCACCTGAATTCGACGAACTCATGCAAACCCTGGAGGGTAAATTCAATGGCGCGGATTAGGACGATAAAGCCTGAGTTTTTCCGGCACGAAGGTCTGCAAGACCTTGCAGCACAGCACGGCGCACACGTCATGCTGGTCTTTGCTGGCCTCTGGGGGCACTGCGACCGCTTCGGCAGGTTCGAGTGCAAGCCAAGGCACTTGAAACTCGACATCCTCCCGTTCCTCGAATTCGACATGGCAGACACGATCCGCGTCCTTGAGGCTGCGGGCTTCATCCAGGCCTATGAGGTGGGAAGCAAACGGTACGGGTTTATCCCATCCTTTGCCGAACACCAACGCTTCGGAGGGAAAGAAGCGAGCGAGCCAGCGAAGCACCCAGAACCACCTGTGAAGTCGGAGGGAAGCAACGGGGAAGCAACGGTGAAGCAATCACCCCCGCTGGAATGGAATAAGGGAATGGAGAATGGAATAAGGGAAGAGGAAAGGGAAGGGAATGGAGAAGACACGCGAGAACAAGTTCTCGCTTCCCCAGAACCTGAAATTGAAATCTTGCCTGCTCCCAAAGCCAAAAAGCCTGAACGAGGAACACGCTGGCCAGCTGATGCCATCGTTCCTGACGATTGGCAGGCTGCTGCGGCTGACGCACGGGACAGGGCCGGGCTTGGCCCGGTCGACATGCGGCACGAAGTGGTGAAATTCAGCCACTATTGGGCCAGCCCTGATGCGAGAAACCCCATGAAAAAAGACTGGAAGCAGACATTCATCAACTGGATTTTGAATTCGAAGGGAACAGCAAATGGACCAGGAAAACCAACGGGACAGCATGGGACAACTTCCGCAGCTGGTGAAATCTTCGGGCGGCTCTATGCCAATGCCCGCGCTAGACGCGAAACTGCTGGGGACTGACTTCGTCCGATCATCGGATGATGAGGTTGTCTCGAAGCAACTCTATCGACTCGCCGCAGTTTTTGGCGATCCGTGGGGGCGCGACACCACCCAAATTCAACAAATGGCAAACGAATGGCTCGAGGCCTTGTCCGACTTGCCAGCGTCGACCGTTGAGCGTGGGATCAGCGAATGGATCAAGGTCGGAGACCGCTGGCCGAAGCCATCTGACATCCGCAAGATCGCAGATCGTCAGGTGCAGGATCGCGTGGTCAAGGTTGCCTTTGAACGCAAAGTGCATGAGCGACGGCTGAAGCCTACCGACGCCATGCTTGCTTTCCGTTACCAATCCTCACCGCTGCGCAGAAACCCGAACTGGGATCGGTTCCTCGACACGGTGCACCCGACGGTCGAACACAATTACTTCGTGAAGGCCAGGCTGGGCGAGTACGAACATGTTGTGTTCGTGGACAACAGCTTCTGCGTCGAGTGGTTGCACCGCAACTATTCCGAAGCACTCGAAAAACACTTTGGGCGAAAGGTTGCCTTAAAAACGCCCAACGAGACAGGTATTTAGGTTCCGGCTAGGTCGGGATTTAAAATCACACTTCGCCCGCCAGCGGGCAAATTTTCGGCCGTTACCAAACGGTAGCAACGTGGAGTGAGACGGGTATGAGAAATTTCTTCAAAGAATTGTTTTGGCTGTTCGTCGGCCTGGTGCTTTTGTCGATCATTTTTTCGTCCGCGCGTTTCGCCGAAGGTCGCGAAATTTCGAGCGCGAAAATTTCGACGCCAAACGAGACAGGTATTTTTCTTCGCGTGATCGACGGCGACACGTTCGCCCTGGCCGGCGAAACGATCCGGCTTGCCGGGATTGACGCGCCCGAACTATTCAGCCCCAAGTGCGACGCTGAGAGGCGCCTTGCCAAGCTGGCCAAGGCGCGCCTGGCCGCTTTGCTGGGGGATGGCACCGGCATCGCGCTAGACCGGCAGCATAGGCCGGATCGCTACGGCCGCACGCTTGCAACGGTTCTAGTGAACGGGGCGCCGGTCGAAGATGCCTTGATAAGGGAAGGCCTTGCGGCCCCGTGGGAAGGCAAGCGGCACACGTGGTGCTACGCCTGCCCCTAGGCGCAGAAAAGGGGCGCAACGTGCGCCCCTAGTCCGCCCTGGAAGGTCTTTAAGCCAATCGGTTTAGGCTTTGCTCTATCATTGCCGCCAGCGTTTCGGCTTCGTCTATTGCCTCAAGCGCCTCAGCTTCGTCGTCGTCGCCCCATGTTCCGGCCTTGACTTCATAGCGTCGCGATTCAGCATCGGAATACAGGGCGCCCGCGATTGTAGACCACTGTTGTGCAGTCAATTCGAGTGTGAGTTTTTTCTCTATCATGGCTATTCTCCTAAACCTTCCGCCACATAAGCGGCAACGCACCGGGATTCATGTTCGTCCGATAGGCGCGCCCTGATTTTCCTGGCCGCGTCAACTTTGCTCAGACCGGCAACGCTGAACTCGCTAGGGCGGAAAATCCGGCCGTGCGTAACGTTGCCGTCGTCGTCTTTATCAACGCACCACAAGCCGGTGCCATCCTGCAGCGTGAGATATTCGCCAAGGCCTTCAAAGTAAAATGACTGCATGGTCTATTCCTTTCCTGGGTGTGATGTTTAGGCAGCCGCAATCGCGGCCGCCTTCTTCTTCGACGTTCCATGTGCAGGAAAACCGACAATCACTTTTCGATCCTGCCGCGCGCACAATTGGCACTCTGCGCAATTCGTTTTGAGATACGTTGCCGGGCAGACTGCCACGGGGCGCCCGTGTGGCGTTTCGAGCATGCGCGTGACGTTGCCGTCTACGCTATCGGGCAAAACGCACACGACGGGGCCGCAATTAAAATCCGCGAGTGCATCCGCATGGCCTAGGTTGTTGGCCGATAGGTTGACTGTAAACCCGGCTTGGTTCGCTGCCTGGATTACGCTCCTATTGTGCGCGCTGGGGGCGTAGTGAGTGTAAGTAAAGCCCCGTTTCCCGGCGTTAGCGCGCGCCAATTGCGCGACCTTATCCGCGTCAAGTTTCACGCGATCGCCGGGCAAATCACCGGCTTGGTTGTGGCGCCACATAATCCCGGCCGGGAGATCGCGAATCATGCCGATGAATTCGCGCCATTGCACGCCTTCCCTGGCCTCTGTGACCTTGCGCCAAAACATGGCCAGCGGCCCCGTTTCGGCATAGCAGCCGTTTAGCGAAAAGGGGCAAGCCGTGGGGCATGTCTTCTCCGTCGTCGTCGATACCGGGATTGGCCCCGTCTTTTTGTTGCGTGATTT
>Ga0181346_1000467_pt1 | contig 17691 bp, 27 predicted proteins | sample Su13VDMM15DN_FD_130100 | JGI IMG/M metagenome (GOLD analysis project Ga0181346, IMG submission 130100) | Freshwater viral communities from Lake Michigan, USA - Su13.VD.MM15.D.N | ecosystem: Environmental > Aquatic > Freshwater > Lake | place: USA: Michigan | collected 2013-07-15 | reverse complement strand
GGTCATTGACTGAGTGAAATCTAGCGTAGACCTAGTGGCTGTCTTACCTGAGTTAAGAATCTTCTTAGCCTCGCGTTTCAGGTCACCCAGTTTGTTAGACGCATAGGTAGAAAACTTTTCACGCACAGCGCCTACAACAGCGTGCAAAGCAGGGTTTGTGGTTTTGAGTTTCCCGAATTCTTGTGATGAATAAGAATACGCATATGCCACGCCTATTTCGATTTTCTCGATTTTCTTATTTTTGACCTGTTCGTCTGTCGCTAGGACATAGTGGTCATTGACCACAGCGTACGTTTTAGCGGGATTGTTTTCCCCAAAGCGCAGTTGATAGCCAGAATACAATTCTGTTTTGGTTTCGTCTGCGAGTGTCTCAGGAAACCCTGCAAAATTGTCCAAAGCATACTGTGCCTGATTGACTAGGCTGTCACCTGTCAAAGCCTGTTGATAACCAAAATCCCGAATCGAAGCAAAAATTGCAGTCATGATAGACCCCTTAAAAGTTAAAAATATCGGCTAAGATTGTCTTAACCGATAGACATAGAATAGCAGGACAGCAGGGTTAAGTAAAGTTTCACGTGGGGATGGGGTGCTATTTAACGATCTCACGCATCCACGCTCACATGGCGCGCTCGCTCTAGATAACTGGTTTCAAAAAACGCAGGCGTAAAAAAACCGCCCCGAAGGGCGGTTTAAAACTGTCTCAACTTACGCGTTCCACTTCACCATGAACGCTACCTTCGCTTCATTGAACTTCTTAGAGTCCGCTGAATTGTCGCCACGGTTCTTGGCTGAGATCAACCGTGTGGGCGCGGTGTCGTTCAGCCATGCGAGAACGAATTCAGCGAAGTCCTTATTCGCGGTGCGTTCGCGTGGTTTGTCCTTGTTCAGGATAATTGTCGCGGCACGCTTCAAATCACCCAAGCGGTTGGAGCAATACGTGTTGCACTTTTGGCGCACAATATCAATCAACGCATGGAGAGCGGGTTGCGTGTTCTTCAATTTCCCGAACTCTTGCGAACTGTAGCTAAACGCATACGCGACACCAACTTCAATTTTCTCCACATTCTTCGCTTCAATATGCTCTTGGGTTGCACGAACATAGTGATCGTTGATCACCGCGTAAACCGTTGCGGGGTTGTTCTCGTTGAACCGCATACGGTAACCTTCGTACAGTTCATCCTTTGCTTCGCTTGGTACATCCTTGGGGAAACCCGCGATATTGTCGAGGGCGTGTTGCGCCATGTAGAGCGACTTATCAAAGTTGCCCGCTTGTTGGTAACCCAAGTCTTTCAACGAAGTGAAAGACACCGCGACTTGAGAAGTCGCCACCTTAGTTGCTTTAGCCATGTTCAATCTCCATAAAATGAACGGTTGATACCGATTCAGCGGAATTGCTGAACCGATAAATACAGTATGAAGGAACGCGCCACTTAAGTAAAGTTCCACGCGGGGAGGACTCACTATTTAACGCGCTTGATCGACTCGCACGCTCTACGCGCCCGACGATAGATAACTGGTATCTAAGGACCAAAAGAAAGGGAGCCGAAGCTCCCTTGTAGTTAGCGCAGTGTGCTGTGCTGACGGCCCGCCTTGAGTGCCGCATAGTATGCGAGGCGGACCCAGACACGCCAGATGTTGGCCTGTCCGGTAGTCATTACTCTGCGTCCTTCAGACCTTGCAGTGCAAGGGTTAGTAGAACACCTGATACAAAGAACATCACAAGGAATATCCAGTTGCCTTCAGGTACTAGCACGAAGGTGCTGATCGAGAACATCAGTGTGGCTAGCACTGCGGTAAAGCCATTGAGTATGTTAGTCATGTCTTCTCCTTGAGGAGAGGGGCCGAAGCCCCTCGGGTTAACGATAGTAGCGAACTGCTACTGTGCGACCGAACAAGTCGGACACCTTACCGAACACGTCTTGCTTCGGATACTGATACAACCAAGCCAATGCTGATGACTTAGACCATGCGGTGTGGGAGACCGCCTTGCTACCCCACTGGATGCTGACTGTGTACATGATGTACCTCTCTATGTCTGGTCAATGCTATGTGCTGAACCATTGACTGAAGTATGGCAGAACCCACGTCATAAGTAAAGTTTGGTAGGGGGAGGAGCGGCCCCCACCCCCCCAAATCCTCATTTGGGTCCCCCTTGCGCCCCCATACCCTTGAACATAGACAAACGATAAACAATTTTTCCAAAGTCGCCTGACCTTTCCGGATCGACCCCCGCACGCCAGGAAAAACGAAATGCCTTTTATATGTAAAGCTGGAGAGAGCCACGCCGAAGCAAAAACCTAATATCCATGCGGGTTCCAAGAGTGTGCAGGTACGTCTCGGCGGTTACTTACTGCCATTTCAAGACACATTTATAGGAGACTATAGAGACCCAACAGAAACGATCAAGAAACCAAACTTTATTAACGTCTTCAAAGAATCTCATACAGGAACACCCCCTATCACTTTTATTTAGCTAAAGTCAAAAAAATTTTTACAAAAAATTTCCAAAAGTGATATAGTCCACGCGTTGGCGAACACTGTCAAAGGAAAGTCGCTAGGCCCATAGCCTAGAGGTGACGCACAGGTAAGTAGCCGACACCTAACACGGATCACTGCCGACATGGATGAATTAGTACCGCACATTGAGGAAAACATTCCTCTGCCACAGAGCGCCAAAGACGCGTTCCCTGAACTGTCGCCTGCTGAAGAATTGCAGATGCGCGCGAATGTAGTCAAGCTGATGTCAGACCTGACAGGTGACGTGCTTGCCGGCACACAAGAGAACATCGACCAGGCTGTCGAGATCGCCAAGAAAATGGCTGCGGACCCCAATCACAGACCCGACTACGCCCAATACCCGAACGAGACCCTTGCTTATTTAGCAGGCATGGTGGCTCAGATGAACGTGTCTATCGTGAATGAGCTCTCTGATCTCAAGCTGTACGTGGTGAACAACCTAGTTAAAGAGATTGAGAACGCTCGGGACCCAAAAATTCGCATTGCTGCCCTTGGCAAGCTAGGGGAAGTTGATGGAGTTGATGCGTTTAAGAAGAGAAGTGAGGTTACTCACAAGGTTCTTACCATACAAGAGGTTGAGGAAGAGCTACTTGCCACACTTGGCAAGCTTGAGAACCGCGTAATTGACGTAGAAGCACGAGAAATCGTGAAAAAAGAGCTAAATGAGTCCAAAACTGACGCCTGAACAGCTATTTAAGCTGCGAAATGCTCTGCCTACCATGCCAGACAGAGAGAAAAGGCGCACTCTTGAGCTTTTGAAGACATACGATGCCCAAATAACGCAAGATTTGAGCAAGGAGAGCTTTCTTGACTTTATTCAGCACGTCTACCCAGGCTATAAGGTCGGCCCCCACCATCTCAAACTTATTCAAATCTTTGAAGATATTGCGGCCGGCAAGAAAAAACGAGTCATTGTTAATATTGCTCCACGACACGGTAAATCTGAGCTCATATCCTATCTTGCGCCTGCATGGTTCCTCGGTAAATACCCTCAGAAGAAAATTATCATGGGGTCTCACACGGCAGATTTGGCTGTTAACTTTGGCCGTCGTGTGCGTAACCTCGTTGGATCGGAAGCTTATAAAGACGTATTTCCGCAAGTAGAACTGCAATCTGACTCGAAGTCAGCTTCACGATGGGGAACGAACTTCAATGGAGAATACTTTGCAATCGGTGTGGGCGGTGCCTTGGCTGGTAGGGGTGCTGATCTATTTATTATTGATGATCCTCACTCTGAGCAAGAAGCAAAAACTGGACGACCGGATGTCTTTCTTCCTGCTTGGGAGTGGTTCCAGTCTGGTCCTCTACAGCGTCTTATGCCGGGTGGCGCTATCATTGTAGTGATGACACGCTGGTCTAAGCTTGACTTAACCGGCATGATCGTTCAGCAGATGGATCGCAACGAGGATGTTGATCCTTGGGAAGTGGTTGAGTTTCCAGCTATTAAAGATGACGGCACAGCGCTGTGGCCTGAGTTCTGGGATGTGGACGAGCTGCTGGCTAAGAAGGCGGCTCTGGACATCAGGTATTGGAACGCCCAGTACATGCAGAACCCTGTGTCCGAAGAGGGTGCTCTTATTAAGAGAGAGTGGTGGAAACTTTGGGATAAGGAGAACCCTCCCCAATGCGAGTTCACGATCATGTCACTCGACGCTGCACAAGAGGCCAACAACAGGGCTGACTATAACGCGCTTACAACATGGGGCGTGTTCTTTAACGACGAGACCAACAACTACGCCATCATCTTGCTCAACGCTATTAAGAAGCGGCTTGAGTACCCTGACCTGAAAGCCTTGGTCTTAGAGGAGTACCGGGAGTGGCAGCCTGATGCGTTCATGGTTGAGAAGAAGTCTAACGGATCGGTTCTCTATCAGGAGTTCCGACGTATGGGCATACCTGTGGGGGAGTTCACTCCCGGCAAGGGCCAAGACAAGATTGCACGGGTAAACGCTGTGTCGTCACTGTTCCAAGGTGGAGTGGTGTACGCGCCAGACCGTCGCTGGGCTAAGGAAGTAATAGAAGAGTGCAACGACTTTCCCGCCGGCGTCAATGATGACTTGGTGGACTCAACCACCCTCGCGCTGTTAAGATTCAGACAGGGCGGGTTTATCCGACTAGATTCCGACGAACCGGAAGACAATTTCCTGCGCCACTACCGCAAAAAAGCGGCGTACTATTAAGGACACAACATGGCCATCGACAAAGCGTTATATCAAGCACCTCTTGGAATTGATCAGATTTCGGAAGAGGAAGAGCCGATTGAGATCACCATTGAGGACCCCGAGGCAGTAAACATTTCAGGCCCAGGCTTTGAGCTTGAGATGAAAGAAGCTGAGGACGAAGAAGGCTTTGATGATAACTTGGCAGAGTACATCCCTGAGAATGTTTTAGTACAGATCGCTGGTGACTTGGTTGCTGACTTTGAGACAGACATCTCATCGCGTAAGGATTGGATTCAGACGTATGTGGATGGCCTAGAACTCTTAGGAATGAAGATCGAGGAGCGCATGGAGCCTTGGCCCGGCGCTTGCGGCGTATACCACCCACTGTTGAGTGAAGCAGTTGTGAAGTTCCAAGCTGAGACCATGATGGAGACGTTCCCCGCAGCGGGCCCTGTCAAGACGCAAATCATCGGCAAAGAGACTCCTGACCGTAAGAAGGCAGCTGCGCGTGTTCAGGATGACATGAACTACCAGCTTACAGAGGTGATGAAAGAGTATCGCCCTGAGCATGAGCGTATGTTGTGGGGCTTGGGTCTGGCTGGTAATGCGTTCAAGAAAGTGTATGTGGACTTACAACTCGACCGACAGGTGTCGATGTATGTTCCAGCGGAAGACATGGTTGTGCCATACGGCGCAAGTGACCTTGACTCATCAGAGCGTATCACGCACGTAATGCGTAAGACAGAGAACGAGGTGCGTCGTCTCCAGCATGAGGGGTTCTACCGTGATGTTGAGTTGGGTGAGCCAGCTAACACGATGGACGAGGTTGAGAAGAAGATTGCTGAGAAGCTTGGCTTCCGCGCTACCGAGGACAACCGCTTCAAACTATTAGAGATGCACGTGCATCTTGACCTGCCCGGCTACGAGCATGAAGATGACGCTGGTGAGAAGACGGGCATTGCGCTGCCGTACGTTGTGACGCTGGAGAAGAGCACAGGAGAGATTCTGGCTATCCGTCGCAACTGGAGACCTGAAGATGAAACCTGCCACAAACGACAACACTTTGTTCACTACCCCTACATCCCCGGCTTTGGCTTTTACGCTTTCGGGCTTATCCACCTTGTTGGCGCTTTTGCTAAGTCTGGCACAAGTATTCTTCGCCAGCTAGTTGACGCTGGTACGCTGAGCAACCTGCCCGGTGGTTTCAAGACTCGTGGTCTGCGTTCTAAAGGCGACGACACACCTATCGCTCCTGGCGAGTGGCGTGATATGGACGTGCCTAGCGGCAACATGCGTGACAACATCATGCCCTTGCCATACAAAGAGCCATCACAGGTTTTGTTTGCGTTGCTACAGAACATCATCGATGAAGGCCGCAAGTTTGCAGGCGCTACTGAGTTGCAAGCCTCTGACATGAGCGCTAATGCTCCAGTGGGCACAACACTGGCGATCCTTGAGCGTAGCTTGAAGACAATGTCTGCTGTACAGGCGCGCGTCCACTACTCGATGCGTCAAGAGTTCAAGTTGTTGAAAGAGATCATCCGCGACTACGCTCCACCTGAGTATGACTACGACCCAGAAGAAGGTAGCCGTAAAGCCAAGCAGGAAGACTACGACTTAGTAGACGTGATCCCTGTGTCTGATCCCAATGCGGCAACGATGGCTCAGAAAGTTGTTCAGTATCAGGCTGCTCTTCAGCTTGCGCAGACAGCTCCTCAGTTGTATGACTTACCCCAGCTGCATCGCCAGATGCTTGAAGTGATAGGTATCAAGAACTATCAGAAGCTTGTCCCAATGGAAGATGACATGAAGCCTCGTGACCCAGTCACAGAGAACATGAACGTCCTCAAGGGTAAGCCAGTCAAAGCGTTCTTGTACCAAGATCATCAAGCGCATATTGCTGTCCATATGGCGGCAGTGCAAGACCCGAAGATCACTGGGTTGATTGGTCAAGACCCGCAGCTTCAACAGAAAGTGTTGGGGGCGATGTCTGCTCATATTGCAGATCACTTAGGTATGGAGTATCGCAAACAGATGGAGCAAGCGATGGGCCAGACTCTGCCAGCGTACGAGGACGACCAAGACGAGAACATGATGTCTCCAGAGATGGAAGTCAAAGTGGCTCAGATGGCAGCTCAAGCATCTCAACAGATACTTCAGAAACACCAGCAAGAAGATCAGCAGAAGAAGAATCAGCAAGCTGCGCAAGACCCACTCATCATGTTGCAGCAGAAAGAACTCGAGCTCAAGGGTCAAGACTTGCAACGCAAGACTCAGAAAGATCAAAGCGACGCGGCTCTCAAAGCGGCGCAGTTGCAGATCGAGCGCGACCGTATCGAGGCGCAGCAAGAAACCGAAGGAGCCAAGCTCGCTATCAAAGTGCAATCCGAAGATGCTCAGCGTAAAGCGCAGCACGAGCAACAAGGGTTCACTACAGCAGCTGACCTCCACAGACAGAAAATGCAGTTAATCCAACAGGAACAGCAAAGGGCTCAAAGGCCCACAAAGAAAGGTGAATGATGTACGAAGTACAGCAGCTAACCAAACATCTAGTGAAGGAAATTGACGGGGATATTCGACGTATCGAGGAGTCTTTGGGAGAGCGATCTGCCAAAAGCTACGACGAGTATGTTGAAAAATGTGGGGTTATTACAGGTCTACTCACAGCTCGCCGTCTTATCAAAGACCTGACAAAAAACATGGAATCACATGACGATTGATCTTAGCCAAGCCGTGGACTTGTCCGCGCTAATGCACAAAAAAGAGGAAGAGAAAGCCACGCAACTACCAAAGCCTAGCGGCTACAAAATTTTGTGCGCGATCCCCGAACAGGAGAAAGAGTACGAAAGCGGGCTTATCAAGGCAGACGAAACCCTCCGTTACGACGAGCTGCTCACAACAGTTTTGTTTGTGGTTGAGTTGGGTCCAGATTGCTACATAGATAAGACCAAGTTCCCATCGGGCGCTTGGTGCAAAAAAGGAGATTTCGTGTTGACCCGCCCTAACGCAGGTACACGCTTAATCATTCACGGTCGAGAATTCCGCATGATCAACGACGACTCAGTCGAAGCGACTGTAGAAGACCCTCGCGGAATCAAACGCAAATAAGGAGCGACTATGGCTGAATTTAAATTTCCCGACGAGATCGAAGACAACAATCCCGTTGACGATGACAAGTTAGAAATCACTATTGAAGATGATGATGACATCAAGGTTGAAGTCGTAGATGACACCCCTGATGAAGATAGGTTTATTGAACCTCTTTCCAATGAAGTCAAGGACGAGTTGGAGCGGGTTGATGAATCCAAAGATTACTCCCACAACGTAAAGACAAAGTTCAAGCAGTACAAAAAGGCTTGGCATGACGAGCGTCGTGAGAAAGAAGCAGCCCTGCGCGAGCAGAATGAGGCGCTGACAGTAGCTCAACGTATCTTGGATGAGAACAAGCGTCTCAAGGATATGTTGCAGTCGGGCGAGAAAGAGCTTATCTCTAACTATCAGGCTAGCGCCGAGATGGAGATTGATAAAGCAGAACGTAACTATAAAGAAGCGTACGATTCTGGCGACTCAGATAAGCTTTTAGAAGCCCAAAAAGAGCTTATGCGGGCAGAAATGAAGCTTGATAAAGCTAAAAATTTCCGTCCCACTGTACAAAATGTCGAAAATGATGTACAAACTACCCAAAAGCAGGTTGTTCAGCAGCCTCAAATGGACCCAAAGGTGTCTACATGGGTGACTCAAAACCCTTGGTATACAGACCCTACAAAAAAGTCGATGGCAAATTTTGCCCGAGGCGTCCATGAGGAGCTATCTGACCGCTACGGTAAGGCCTTTATTGGTACAGATGAATATTTCACGAGTATCACTAAAGAAGTTCGTCGCCGCTTCCCAGAGGAGTTTAAAGGCGGACAACAAAACGATGAGGATAGACCTCAGCGTACAAAACCAAGCACGGTGGTCGCACCTGCGCGTCGTAGCACTGCACCTAAACAGGTCGTGTTGACGAAGTCGCAAGTTGCCTTGGCAAAGAAATTCGGACTAACCAACGAGCAATATGCTCGTGAATTTACAAAATTGGAGGCCTAAGATGGCTCAGAACAGATTGCAACGCGAGATGGAAGTACGGTCAACTCAAGAGCGCCCTAAGCAGTGGGCACCCGCAGAATTGTTACCGGAACCTGATAAGGAACCAGGCTATGCGTACCGATGGATTAGGGTTGCTACGTTAAACCAAAACGACCCTCGTAACCTCTCAGGCAAATTGCGTGAAGGTTGGGAGCCAGTAGCGGTGGAAGAACAACCAAAATTTAGACTGTTAGCTGATCCCAATAGTCGCTTTCAAGGCAATATTGAGGTTGGCGGTTTGTTGCTTTGCAAAACTCCGACTGAGTTCGTTGAACAGCGTAATGCGTCTGTCCAAAGAACGACTCAAGCTCAGACGGATGCTGTGGACAACACTCTGATGCGTCAAAGTGACTCGCGGATGCCACTCTTTAATGAGCGTAAATCTTCGACAAGCTTTGGCAGAGGTTAAAAATCTTTCTTTTTGGAGTCACAAATGGCATTTCCTACCGTTTCGGCACCTTACGGCTTACAAGCCATCAATTCGCTTGATGGTAAGCCCTATGCTGGTGCAATCCGCCAAATTCCTATTGCTGCTGGTTTCGGCACCGCTATCTTTGATGGCGATACCGTTCAAATCGACGGTACTGGGTTTTTGATTAAATCAACCTCAACTAACGCTGGCACTATTGTTGGTGTTTGCATGGGCGGTCAATACGTGAACTCGAATGGTCAAACCGTTCAAGGTCAGTACATCCCTGCATTGGCTTCGACTTCTACTAACCCAGCTTATGCTTACGTTGTGGACGATCAACAAGCATTGTTCAAAGTGGCCGTTGTTACCTCTGGTACAACTATGGGCACCGCGAGCCGCGCTGACGTTGGTTCTAACGTAGCTTTGGTGTTGAACGCAGGTAATACTTCTACTGGCAACTCAGCTTTTGCTGTGACATTGACCGGTGCTGGTACTACTGCAACCATCCCATTGCGTGTTATCGACGTCGTTGAACAAACGGCAACCGCTGCCGGTGTTTACTGCGAGTTGTTGGTGAAAATCAACGCCCACCAATACAACAACACCACTGGTGTTTAAGGAGTAAATTACTATGGCTATTTCACGCGCACAACTGCTCAAAGAATTGCTGCCAGGTCTGAACGCTTTGTTCGGTCTGTCTTATGCAAATTACCAAGAAGAGCACAAAGAAATCTACGAAACAGAGACATCTGAGCGTAGCTTCGAAGAAGAAACCAAGCTGTCTGGCTTCAGCGCCGCACCGGTGAAGAACGAAGGTTCTGCAATCGCGTACGACAACGGTCAGGAAGCATGGACTGCTCGATACAACCACGAGACTATCGCTCAAGGCTTCAGCTTGACTGAAGAAGCTATTGAAGATAACTTGTACGACAGCTTGTCTGCTCGCTACACCAAGGCTTTGGCTCGCTCGATGGCTTACACCAAGCAAGTCAAGGGTGCTGCAACTTTGAACAACGGCTTTACTAACTCTGCCCAATACTACGGCGGCGACGGTGTACCTTTGTTCAGCGCATCTCACCCCTTGGTTTCTGGTGGTGTTAACAGCAACATTCCTTCTACCCCTGCCGACTTGAACGAAACTTCTTTGGAAGCCGCCGTTATTCAGATCAGCTTGTGGTCAGATGAACGTGGTCTGTTGATCGCTGCTAAACCCAAGAAATTGGTTGTTCCTCCAAGCCTGCAATTCGTTGCAACCCGTTTGTTGGAAACTGAACTCCGCGTCGGTACTACTGACAACGATATCAACGCAATCAAGAACAACGGTTCTATCTCTGAAGGTTATTGCATTAACCACTATTTGACTGACACCAATGCTTGGTTCTTGACAACTGACGTACCTAACGGTATGAAGCACTTCGTGCGTACTCCGCTGTCTAACAGCATGGACGGCGACTTCGACACCGGTAACGTACGTTACAAGTCTCGTGAGCGTTACAGCTTCGGCTGGTCTGATCCTTTGGGCATGTACGGCTCTGCCGGCGCTTAATTGGCGAAGAGTTGAAAAGGGAGCCTTGTGCTCCCTTTTCTTTTGATGTATATTGCACTCATCCCGGGATTTCTCGGTGTATCAAGCAGGCCCGGCTGACCTCATGCAGATTGATACGCTAACAAGCATGTAAAGGATATTCCATCATGGGATTCGCAACTCACCTCGGCCCTTGGTTGTTGGGCACCGTCAAAAACACCACCGGCACTACTGCTGGCACTATCCGTAATATGGGCGCAACTATTGTTGCTCAAACTTATACGGCCCCTGCTTCGGTTATTTTGGCAACTCCTGCTGCACAACAAATGTTTGTGCTTCCCGCTGGCGCTAAGATTCTCCGCTTTGGCCTTGAAGTTAACGTAGCCCTGACCGGCGCGACTAACTGCGGCGTTACCATCGGTAGCAGCGGCACTGCCAACCTGTACATGGCTTCTGTCAACACTGGCACTTCGGCGGTTCAGACCTCCCCAGCTACCATCGCAGCGGCTACTTCGGGTGTTTACGACAGCATCGGCACAACTGATGCAATCGTCTTTGGCACGTTTACAGCGGCTACTGCTGACGCTACTGCTGGTACGATTACTGTCACTGTTGAATACATTGTTCGTGATTCCAGCGGCGCTGCTAACCCACCCGCAAACCAACAGTAATTGATCTCAGGGGCTTCGGCCCCTGTTTCTAAAGGAGATTGATTATGGGTATGCAAACAGACGTTAAATCGCAACACGGCGGAGTTTCTGGGTTGATGGTTCCGTATCGTACTCGCCTTAAAGGCGCGGTTGTTTTTCCGTTTTCTGGTGCTACTGAGTACACTGTTTTGGTGGACGATCAAAGCATAAGTGGAACTTACGCAAGGGCTACCACAACAGCAACAATTACGGCAGCTAATCACGGCTTGAAGGCTGGCGATTGGGTTTATTTGGACTGGGATTTGGCGGATAACCCGTACCAAGTTCAAACAGCCGCCAATGCAAATACGTTTACTGTTACTGTTGCCAATTCTGGCGCAACCAGCGGAAATGTGACCGTATGGAATGATGTGCTGCTGCAACTAGACGCATCAAATCAAACTGGGTACAGCGTGCCGATTCCCGGAGAAGGCGTCCTTGCCCATAATGGCATACGTCTTTTCTTAGGCGCTAACACGCATATCACGGTGTTCTATGGCTGATACCGAGAAGAGTATTAACCTAGTTGGGCGCAAACTAATGATTTGCATCCCAGCTTACGATGGCAAGCTGAACATTGATTCAGCTTTTGCCTTGTCCAATCTGGCCGTTCAGGTCCAGTCGTTGGGGGTTAAGCTCTACCTCACGCACCTCTCGGGGTGCTCCCTTATTACGAAGGCTCGCAACTGTTTGGTTGCGGACTTCTTAAAGTCTGACGCAGACACGCTTCTGTTCGTTGATGCCGATGTGGTGGTTACCGCCGACGCAGTGCTTCGCCTGTTGGCGTTGAGCCTAGACAAAGACATCACGGCTGGTATCTACCCTCGCCGTGGCATGGACCGCAAGTTCTTCCTCGACTACTACATGGATGAGCAAGGTGCTCTGGAGTTTGACAAGAACGGTTTGATGCGCGTGAAGCGCATTGGAACTGGCTTCATGATGATTCAGCGTCACGTCCTTGAGACGATGATTGCAAACCACCCAGAGTGGGACTATTTCAATAACGTCGATAATCGTACAGACAGCGCCATCTTTGATCTGAAGATCGTAAATGGTGAGTACTACGGCGAAGACTACCTGTTCTGTGACCGTGCAACCGAAGACGGATTCACGGTTTACCTTGACCCCTCAATCAGCTTGCCTCACGTTGGCCAAGAGAAGTTCACTCGTGACTTCAATGAAGACGTATTACAGCCTCTGCTCGCTGAGCATTGCACCCCTAAATTGAGAGTTGTTAATGGATAACATGGTTTGGAATATCATATTGACAGCGGGCTTTGGCCTGCTAAGCTGGGTTCTCAAGGAGAAGTCAGATGAGCTCTCTCGCGTCACGATCCTACTCAATCGCACAAGAGAAGAAGTTGCGAAAGAGTATGTCACCAAAACGGAAGTCCACGCAGACATTAACAGGGTCTTGGATAGGCTTGATCGGCTGGATGAAAAACTGGACAGGCTTATGGAAAATAAGCGCATCGACAGTAAGTAAAGATTCCCCAACCGTGGCGAAAGCCACACAACCACCAAAGGTGAAAACGATGGCTACTACGAAAATGGGTAAACCCACAATGAAACCCGGTATGAGCACTGCTAAAGATGGCATGAAAAAAGCCACTCCTATGGCTAACACCATGATGCCAGGCGCAAGTCCTATGGGCATGAAAAAAGGCGGCAGCGTTAAGAAGATGGCTTCTGGTGGCTTCGTGAAATCTGCTGACGGTATTGCTTCTAAAGGCAAGACCAAGGCTAAGCAGATCACTATGAAGCGCGGCGGCAAGTGTTAATTTAGGGACTTATCATGGCTACCAAACCCAAAAGCATCGAAGACATGTCGGAAGCGGAGCTCACTGAGCGTTCTACTAAGGCTTATGACAAAGCAAGAACTAGCCCAGAGCCCGGCGGATTTGACACTAAGCCAACGCCTAAACGCGGCAAAACAGGCATAGAAGACGCTGCTATGGAAAAAGCAGCCTCAGATGACTACAAAAAATTTGGTAGCGTTCAAGGCTCTGATGACGACCAAAGGCAACAGGGTTCTATGCAAGCTGCAAGCCGCGCTGCAAGGAGCGAGATAAAACGTGAAACAAAAGGCATGGCTCCAAAAGCCTACGCTAAAGGCGGCACTGCTTCTAGTCGTGGTGATGGTATTGCTCAACGTGGTAAAACCCGTGGCACTATCGTTATGTGCGGCGGCGGCATGGCTCGGAAGAAATAATCATGAGAGCGAGCCGTGGTATGGGGGACATGAACCCTTCTAAAATGCCAACAGCTAAAACTGCTAAACGCAAGGATGGTGACAAGTTCACTGAATTTGCTGAAGGCGGCAAGGTGGGCTTGTACGCTAACATCAACGCCAAACGTAAACGTGGGGAAAAGATGCGCAAGCCCGGGGCTAAAGGTGCTCCAACGGCTCAAGCTTTCATTGATTCCGCTAAAACGGCAAAGAAATAATCATGGCTAAGTCACCAGCATGGCAGAGAAAAGAAGGCAAGAGCAACAGTGGCGGCTTGAACGCCAAAGGGCGGGCGTCCGCAAAGAAGGCGGGGATGAACCTAAAACCTCCTCAACCCGAAGGCGGCAAGCGTCGGGACTCTTTCTGTGCTCGGATGGAAGGGATGAAGAAGAAATTGACTTCAGCCAAGACAGCCAAAGACCCAGACAGCCGCATCAATAAGAGCCTTCGGGCATGGAAGTGCTAAATGGCAAATACCTCTGGAACCTCAGCGTTTAACTTAGACCTCAATGACATCTTTGAGGAAGCGTATGAGCGCGCGGGTTTAGAGATTCGTACGGGCTATGAGTTCCGTACAGCACGTCGTTCATTGAACATGCTCACAATTGAGTGGGCAAACCGTGGCATCAACCTGTGGACGATTGAAGAAGGCCAGATTGTTATGAATACTGGTCAGGGTATCTACCCTCTGCCAGTGGACACCATTGACTTGTTGGACCAAGTGGTTCGTACTCAAGCTAATGGTCAGGGCCAAACCGACATCAACATCACGCGTGTGTCTGGCTCCACATACGCCACGTTCCCTAATAAGCTGGCTCAAGGCCGTCCTATTCAAGTCTGGATTAACCGCCAGACTGGAGCAACAAACACTACGGCTATTACCCTCAACGGGACAATTAACGCCACAGATACCACGATCACGTTAAGCACCACAGTAGGCTTATCCGCTGCGGGCTTCATCAACATTGACAATGAGACTATCGTGTACCAGAACGTGTCTGGCAACCAGCTTTTGAATGTGTCTCGTGGGCAGAACTACACTACGGCAGCGGCGCACACAACAGGCGCAGCAATAGTGGTTACTAACCTACCAAGTATTAACGTCTGGCCTACTCCCAACGCCCCTGGCAACCAGTACGTTTTTGTATATTGGCGTATGCGTCGCCTGCAAGATGCGGGTAACGGCGTAAACATTCAGGATATCCCATTCCGTTTGATACCTTGTTTGGTAGCAGGCTTGGCGTTCTATATTGCTCAGAAGAAAGTTGAAGTTTCTCCTGATCGTGTATTGTTTCTGAAGTCTGAATACGAGCAGCAGTGGCTGTTGGCAGCTCAAGAAGACCGAGACAAGGCTCCAGACCGTTTTGTCCCTCGTCAACTGTTCTATTGAGGTGAACCATGCCTGAACGGTTTGCCAGTGGTAAATATGCGATTGCGGAGTGTGACCGTTGCGCTCAGCGATACAAACTTAAAGAGCTCAAGAAAGAGGTCATTAAGACAAAGCTGTACTCAATCAAAGTCTGCCCAACATGCTGGGACCCAGATCAGCCGCAGTTGTCGCTTGGTCTGTATCCAGTTAATGATCCGCAAGCGTTGCGCGAGCCTCGCCCAGACACTAGCTATTTAGCTTCTGGTATTCAGTCTAATGGTAGCATTGGCGAAGGCAGTCGAGTATTTCAATGGGGCTGGAACCCTGTTGGTGGAGCATCATTTTTTGATGCAGCTTTAACGCCAAACAACTTGGCATTAACCGTGGAAATTGGTACAGTCAGTATCAGCACAACGTAAGGAGTTCCTCATGGACAAGAAAGATTTAGCTCAAGACAAGAAGATGATTAAGACCGCCGTTGGTAAGCACGAGAAAAACATGCACCCCGGTAAAGCGCCTACTAAATTAAAAAAAGGTGGCCCTACATCATTAGATCGTAAGACATACGGCAAGAACATGTCGCGTGCAATGAACCAACGCGGAGGCTAATATGGCTAAGTTTAGTAAAAAAGTGATGGGTAAAGAAGTCGGCCAAGCTGATGTGTACGCTCCTGTGCATACTGAAGTCAAAGACGCTCCTAACCACCGCAACGCTCCTCGCACTCCTGTGTCGATTAACAACGCTTACGGTACAGCACACGAAGCAAATTTTGGTGCGACTAAAACAACTGGTATCAAAATGCGTGGTACAGGCGCAGCTACCAAAGGTGTGATGTCTCGCGGACCAATGGCCTAACATGACCTACGCGGAACTTTACGCAAACATTCAGGCGTATTTAGAAAATACGTTTCCTGACACGTACCTTGCCAGTGGAGCTACTGTGTCTACTACGACACAGATCAATACCTTCATTGAGCAGGCGGAGCAGCGCATCTACAACACGGTGCAGTTTCCTTCGTTGCGTAAAAACGTTGAGGGCATCACAACCCTGAACAACAAGTACCTCTCATGCCCCGGCGACTTTTTGGCGGTGTATTCGCTGGCGGTCATCGACGCCACGGGCTCGTATGAGTATTTGTTGAACAAGGACGTGAACTTCATCCGTCAGGCTTACCCGCAGCCCACTGACACAGCCTTACCAAAATACTATGCGCTGTTTGGCCCAACAACTTCTGGCTCAACCATTACGAACGAGCTATCGTTCATCCTTGGTCCAACACCAGATGCCAACTACAACGTAGAGCTGCACTATTACTACTACCCCGATTCAATCGTTACAGCTGGTACTTCTTGGCTGGGTGACAACTTTGATAGTGTGCTGTTGTATGGTTCTTTGGTAGAGGCGTATACGTTTGTAAAAGGCGAACCAGATTTATTAGCCCTGTACGACGGCAAGTACAAGGAGGCATTGGCCCTTGCCAAACGCCTTGGTGATGGTATGGAGCGTCAAGACGCCTACCGTAGCGGCCAATACAGACAGGCAGTCACATGACAATCGCCCAAAGCGCAACAAACACATTCAAGGTTGGACTGCCATCGGGTACGTTCAACTTTGGCTCAGACTCGTTCAAGATTGCGCTGTATACCGGCGCAGCTTCAATTGGTCCAGAAACAACCGCGTACACCACAACAGGCGAGACTGTAGCCGCAGGGTACACAGCTGGAGGAAACCCTCTTACTGTCTCTCAAGTACCTACAATCGGTAACCAGAGTGGCGTGGCCACGATGTATCTCTCTTTCAGCAACGTGACTTGGACTTCATCACTGACCGCTCGCGGCGCGTTGATTTACAAAGTAGGTGGGGGTAACCCAACTGTTTGCGTGCTGGACTTTGGCGCAGACAAAACTTCGACAACCACTTTCACGGTGCAGTTCCCCGCTGCTACCGATACAGCCGCAATCATTCGCATTTCATAAGGAGCTACCATGCTTATCGACACAGCACAATCTACAGACACCGTTGCCGCAGGTATGGTCGCTAACACTCAAACAGCTCACAGCGCCAAAGGCGGGGGCGTGTACCACATTCAGTGCTTAGACAAAGACGGCAACTTGAAGTGGGAAGAAGAGACGCACAACCTCGTGGTGAACGAAGGTCTTGCAGATATGAACACCAAGTACTTTAAGGGTAGCACGTACACTGCTGCGTTCTTCCTTGGCTTGGTGACTGGCCCCGGCTCAGGTACAACCTTTGCCGCTGCTGATACGTTGGCTTCTCATGCTGGCTGGACTGAGTTCACAAACTACTCTGGTTCTCGCAAGACTGTGACTTTTGGTACGGCTACCACTGCTGACCCTTCGGTGTTAGCCACTTCTTCTGCTGTTGGTTTCACAATCTCTGGCGCTGGCGGCACTGTGGCTGGCGCGTTTTTGTGTACCGTGGCTAGCGGTACTTCTGGTGTGTTGTTCTCCGAAGCTGACTTCCAGTCGCCCGGTGACCGCGTAGTTGTGTCTGGTGACACACTGAACGTGACATACACATTCAGCCTCGACGCAGCTTAATCTACAGGGAGTAATTCCCTGTGCTTGGGTTCACCCCACTTGCAACCGTACCGCTGGCTGTAGCCACGGCTGAACAGGCGTACCTTGCAGAAATTATTG
>Ga0181346_1000453_pt1 | contig 17891 bp, 34 predicted proteins | sample Su13VDMM15DN_FD_130100 | JGI IMG/M metagenome (GOLD analysis project Ga0181346, IMG submission 130100) | Freshwater viral communities from Lake Michigan, USA - Su13.VD.MM15.D.N | ecosystem: Environmental > Aquatic > Freshwater > Lake | place: USA: Michigan | collected 2013-07-15 | reverse complement strand
GTCGCCCATACCAAGATCCCAAGCAACAAAAGACTTGCAAAGGTCATCCCGGTCAATAGTCGTGATCCTAGACTTGGCTTCGAGATCGTTAACAATCTGACCATAATAACTACCCTCAACCGCTGCGTTAAAGGAACACTCAAACTCCTGAGCGTACTTGTCTTCGCCCATTTCCTTACGAGCGCCCCAGAGTTCCTTGTCACTAAGGATGCCGGTGTCGCTGGCTTTGAACTCAAGTAACGCCCATCCTTCCGCTTCCTTAGCCCTATCCCTGAAGTCAGCAAAGTGGTTCTTACCCTTAGGTGTACCAATGAACAGACACCATGTAGGAGCCTCGTCTGAGTTCCTATCTGCTAACGATGGTCTGATAACCTCGTTCCAGATTTTAGGGTTTTGATCCCCAATCTCGTCAAGCACCACTCCGTCAAAATATTGGCCCCTGAGCGAATCGGCGTTATCAGAACCGTAAAGACTAATTCTACGCCCCCAAAAGTCCACGCGAAGCTCAGAAATATTAGCCGTAGCACCCAATGGACGAGTAAACTCAAGTAAGTAATCCCATGCAACACGCTTAGACTGAGCGTAAGTAGGAGCAATGTAAGCAAATCTAGGGTTAGGTTTCTTGCACTCAATGGCGGCCTTTATCAGATGGTTGATAGCGCTTACAGTCTTGCCCATACGACGATGAGCCACTACCACCGTAAACCTGTGGTTATCTACTGCCTCATGGATCTTTAGCTGCTGATCCCTTGGCTTATAAGCAATCTCGATTACTTCTGCCATGTAACTACGTGCTGCTGAGGAGCGCCATCAAGACCTGTGACCTCAGTCCTAGCCAACTTAGGAATATGGTACTCAGATAGCTTCTGAATAATGTCCAATGCCTTATGAGGATCTTTATCAGCCACCTCATTAAGCCATCTGTCCATGTTAGGAGCATTGCGCTCTAGTAGGTTAGCTATAGCCTCTCTTACGATGCCAGTAGCCTTGTTAACTGTACCCTTAGGTCTTCCCTTACCCATGTTAGTAAGGTTAGCTATTCGTGCATCTTCCTCTACTTTACTGAGTTCTGTTTCCATAATTGCATTATCCTTTGGATGTCATGCTTACTTCTTTGGTTTCTTTACTAACTTCTTTGATGTCTCTACGTCTGCCTCTGATAATAGGCCGGGTATCTGAACTTGTACCTGTCTACCTTTACCTTCTGGCATCATTGACTCGCCATATACCCTTGCAAGTCCATAAGCAGTCTGAGCATTAGGAATGTAGTCACCTGTAGACATTAGCCTTTGAACCTTACCTTGTATTGGATTGAAATCATAACTATCTTTAATGACAACATTGCCTGTCTTTGGGTCTATAGCGTAATTAAACTGACCTAACGTAGTTCTAATATTCTCGTAAGGATTAACTGATCCTGCTCCCACTCCAGCCGCAATAGAGTTTTGCGATGGGGAAACAAAGTTAGCATAGTCCTTATATTGGATGTATCCCGTAGGCGCATTAGGGTTAGCCAGTTGCTTTGCCTTGATTAACTCGCCAATTGTATTTAGTTCTGCTTGAGTAAAATTCTTCTCAGTAATAGGACTCATCTGCTTATCTGCAAATGTTTCCAAATATATACGTTTATTCGATGGCATCTGGCTGCGGTCAGCAATAGCGCCATAAGCCTGAACACCACCGCCTACTATGGTGTTTGCTATAGATTTTAAAAAATCATCAATTGCGTTAGCCATATATCGCCTCGTATACGTCCGGCCTGTTAGCCTTTATCCACTCTCGTGGTTCCTCATGGCATTTATCGTAGTCATAGCCTACTGTCTGGCTTCCTGCGTGATGCACATAAGCCCTTGATACGAAATGCTCAAACCCTGCGCTTTGCAGGTCATGGCATATTATATTATCGGAATACCAATTCGTGCTAGGGAACTTAGCCACATCCCATGCCTTCTTGCTAATAGTAGCAAATATTGGTGCTATAACTCCTGTAGGCTTTATGAACTGCTCGCTCTCCCACGTTAGCCCGGCTCGTCTGTCTTCCTCTACAGGGAATCTAATGTTCTGGTCATGCAATACATAGTCCGATCTTGCACCGATGATTCCGTAATTTACGTCGTTAGCTTCCAGAATTTCCGTGTCTTGGGCAAGCAGCTTAATGGTGTTCGGGTTCAGGACTACATCATCATTACTGAGGATTACTGACTTAAACCGCCCATGCTCAAAGGCGTAGTCTGCTGCCGTATTGTAAGCATCGCCAAAGTTATCAGCCTGATTCGGTCTCCAGACCAAGTTAGGCAAGATGTTCTTAGCCTTGTGCCAGAGTTGTATGCTATTCCCAGATAAATATACCGGCATAGCAGGAGCATAGACTCTGATGCTTTCCAGCAATATCGTTACGCCGGGATTGTTTACCGTACAGATGACTATTGCTTGCACAATGTAACCTTCATAGAATCGACTGCTCTTGGAGTTCTTAGAATTTCCTCATCAGAAGCGGCTGTCTTAGACATTTCTAAACCTAATTCAGACAGCTTAAACTGGAGTTCTTCTAGCTTAAAGCCAGAGTCCCAACCTAGATACCAGCACCACTCGGTATAGTACAGCCAGCTATTCTCATTGAATGCTCTTACGTGAGTAGGATCTTGCCAAGCACCTAGACTTAGCTCATAAGGCACAGAGATTACAAACTTACCGCCCTTAGCCAGCAAGTCCAAGCAATTCTTCATTGCGCTAACTAAGTCTGGGATATGCTCTAAAACGTCATTTGCGACGATTTTTTCAAACATACCCGGCTCAATCTTGATCTGTCCAAATCGGGTTTCTATTACTTCACCCCATTGAACTTTAGATATGTCGCATACCCAATCAGGCTTTACCCTTGCCTGTATGTCTGAGTTTAGACAATCCTCTCTCCAATCTTTGCCGCATCCTAGGTTAAGAATTTTGGGCATTTTCAAATTCATTTAAGATTATCAATTTAATATGTTCTGGAAATGGCTGTGCCTTACTAATCCCGCAAAATTGTCTTTCTAAACTTTTTTGCATGATTACAAAATAGCTTTTTAACAATTCATCATACTTTTCTTTGCTAACAAACTTTTTGTATTTTTTAATTAACCACAACATTATTATTGGATACACATAATCATAATTGTCTAACCACTCAGCCGAACCCCAAAAATTAAAAGTTCTTGGTGTCGGTACATAAAGTGCTTTAGTTTCTTTAGTAAAACACTCAATAAATGGCAAATTATGAGGCTGCATTTGCCTTCCACTACGCTCAAATTCATCTGGATGGTTTAAGTCTTCTGACCATCTAACCGCAGATTGTCTAAAGCAATTGACCATCAATTCGCCAAGCAACGTATCTGCTATTTGAAAATCTATTAAATTATCAAAAGTAGTATTTACAACATCTTTGCATTTACCCTTAATAATTCCTTTGGGAATATTAGGATAACTTCCCCATACTTCTAACTCACTTTCATTTACAAATGCAGTAGTGTTGCAAAAAATATAATCTACATCACATTTAGTTAATTCAAGTAGCTCACTTATTGAGCCAGCTATTAAATAATCGTCATCGCCAATAATCCATACAAATTTAGACTCAAATGGCAAGTTATACCCATGTATTACATTGCCACTAAACCCTAAATTAGTATCGTTATGACGAACTTTAATCCAATCTAAATTATCTAAATATTCTTTAGTTCCGTCATTACTTGCATTATTGGAAACATAAACTATTACCTTATCTTCATAACCAGCAATATCATGTTTAATTGCACTTAAACAATTTGTTAATTTATTTAAACGATTATAAGTAGGTATGTATATAGTTAACTCAGTCATTATTCCGGGGCCTAGATTTAGTATTACTTTTTCTTATTTCTAGCGGAAATAGCTGCTGCTTTCTTCTTAGCATCTGCCTTGCTGCTAGCACCCCATGCCTTCAAGGATAGCAGTAGGCGCGTAGGTTCACCGTTAGGCTTCTTCTCTGGCCCCGGCATATTGCCCATACGAGCTAGGAAACTAGCCCTTCTAGGATTGTCTCCTGACTTAACTGGAGCCTTTAGGTTAGATCCGGGATTCTCAGCCTCGTAAGACTTACGCCCCTTCTCGTTAAGACCGCCCTTAGCATTCTTGCCAGCCTTCTTAGTCCAAGCCGCACTCATTTTGGCTTCTTCTTCTTTGGCATCTCATGGGATAGGGGCTTGCTGCTAGCTGTATGCTTTGCACCCGTCATTAAAACACTGCCAGCTTTATGAGTCGGGCCTGTGTAACGCTTACCGTCAGGAGTAAAGTGCGCCTGATTCTTAGCCATGACTTACCCCTTATTTCTTGGACTTGTTCTTAGCTGTACGGGACCCACGAGTAGGCATAGCTGTTTTAGCTGTCTTAGCCGCTTGCTTAAAGTCGGCCTTGGTAGGTGCGCCTTTAGTACCCGGCTTGTTCATTTTCTCGCCAGAACCCTCGGCTATGCGCTTACGCTTGGCATTAATATTACTGTAAAGACCTGTCTTCATTAAGAATCTCCTGTACTTGCTGTGCTAACTGCAATTCGGTAACATCGTACCGAAGCTCAAAGGCTTTTCTTCCCATGCCGTGATAGCCAGTATTCCCCCTGTGATGCTCGGGGCAAAGTGGGATAGTTGCGTAGTTAGAATTCCGTACACCCATCCCCAAACCTATACCTCTGATGTGGTGAATCTCTGCTGGAGTCCCAACGTAGCCAAGCCTGTAACAAATTATACATCCTATATCTGCAACTTTTGACAGATATTGCACCTCTTTTTTACGCACGATTTTTACCTTCTAGCCGCTTCTGGACTAGACTAATCAAGTGTTTTATCTGCTCAGGATGGTAGTAGTACAGGTTTCCAAACGCCTGTATACCAATCTCGTCAATCTCAGCGTCAGTTAGTTTTTTGAGCTTCATTGGCAGTGGCTTGCTCCCGAATAATGGCTTTTGTTGAGTCATAGCGTGAAAAAGACTCTCCCTCATCGCATTCAGGACACACAGTTACAGTTCCGTCAGAACAGCAAGGATCATTTGCAGTAGGCACATCATCCCTGTCTGTTACGTAACCGCAAAACTCGCACTGCACTAGGTTGCTATCATCTACTATGTTTGTGTCATTCATATTATCCTCTTATTGAGTTGATCTATCTATGCCGCGATTAGATGCTTCTTGTGAGCGCCAGACATCGATCCTAGCCTGTGCTGCTACCAACATCCACCTAAGCGTCTCGGCCTTCTCTACAGCTTCCTTTAGCCCGTCCAGTACCGCTAGATACTCTGGATGACTGTACGCAAAGTTATCCTTGTCAGCAATAGTATTCCCGATTGCTCCTGAGAACAGCATAGCTTTCTTGCTTTTGCGGAATTCTTCTAGGTAGGTAACCTGAGCCTTAGCCTGTGCGTACTCAGCAGAGTGCCGAATCATGTAGTTAATTGCTTCGTGGGGATCTATCTGGCTCATGTTATTTGTTTACCCAAACTGTATGGTAATTGCTTGGCAAGTTTGCTACTCCAATCAAAACCCGAATCGGTTTTTTTGTTTCTTCTCGCTTTAATTCCCATTCTTTTCTTGCAAAACTTGCAGCTTGTATAGCTGTTTGCAAATCAACAACTTTGCCATCAACGAAAATTTGAACATCTGACTCGGACATACCGCAAGTTACGTATCTGGAGATTGACCAAACTTCGGACTCAAAAGATTGCCAATCGTTTTTGCGGAATTTTTCTGTCTCGCCATTTGCGTAGTTAATTTGATATTTCATTTGCGGCTCCTAGTGATTGATATTGTGCTGCTGTGAAAGAACTATAGCAGAGTATTCTCCAACTGCAACATATATATTTCTATCAGTTACTACTTATTGATAGCTTTTATTTAGCGGCGTGTTGCCAGACATAGTTAATAGCCTGAGCAAATTGCTTTCTTGTTAACGATAGCTGTAAGTTATCAGTAAGCACTAAACCATCGCCTACCTGCCGTAGATCACCGCCAAATAAACCCCACTTGCCGGACTTATCAAACCTAGCCTGTACCTTTAGCATGGCATCTAGCCCTATACGTATATCCTTGGCTATGTCTTGTTGATTATCAGAGTTAGCGCATACCAATCCAACATTGAGCCTAGCGACTATCGTGTGCCAGCTACTCTCATCCCCGTAGCCTTCCCTTAGCTTCATTAGTTCCGCATGAGGGGCTAGTTGCAGGGCTGTCTCGGACTCTGCGCTATGCCTAATGGTTAGTGGTATCGTTTTTGGTACGTACTTTTTAGGCTTCCTTGGCTTTTTATTTACAGGCATCAATGACCGCCTGAATTGCGTCCTTTGCGTTATTAACCACCGCAACCTGACCTCGCCAACCTGCGTGCCAAATAACCTGCTGAGGCGTTAGCTTGCCGTCCCCCTCTTTGAGTTCTAGCAAAATGTTATAACGTCTGCCATTAACGCTATGACCTACCAGCAAGTCCGGACAGCCTTCGCCGACCTTATGTAAATGCTGGACAATAAACCCTTCTTCCCGCAGTGCAGCAACAATAGCCTTCTGGTTTCCATCTACTCGGTAAGCTCTCAACGCCAATCTCCCTTTATCCCTCTGTTTCCTTTAGCCCACTGTTCTTTGCAGTCATTGGCTAGTTTATCTGCTACTAGATCACCCCTAGCTTTTCTAACCCTAATTAGGTAATCAATAGCCTTATTCCTGTCTTCTGTTCTCCAGCGTAACACTTGCCAGACTTCACAACGATGTCTGTGTTCCTCAGACTCATGCACTAAACCGTCCTTTATTATCAAAGTCCATAGGCATAGCGCCAACCTTCTCTATAAATTGCTGGCTGCTGCTATGGTAATAAAGACCATACCACTCCTGAGCCTCACCATTCCTCTGCTTCTCGCACATTAGGTAAGCATCAGGCTGTGTCTCGTCTACCTGTTCGCCCCGGTTCCTCATGTTCTCTTTCTTCTTGTTGCGCCACATTAGGAATACATTGTCCACCTGATCCGAAATAGATCCAGAACCCTTTAAGTCGTTCTTATTCGGCTGCTGCTCCTCATTGACCAGCTTGCGGATATGGTGAACTAGGTGGATGTGTACCGAATGATCTCTAGCCAATGCAGTTAGCTCGTCAATAAAGTTCTTCTGACCGTTAAAGTCATCCTCATCTCTTAAACATTTCATGAGACTGTCGACAAAGATATGCTTGATGCCTAGTTCCGTAGCGCAATACCTAGCCATAGCAATAACTTTGTCCGCTGATGTAGTTCCTTGTTGATCGTAAAGAAACAATTTGTCAGAAACATAGGTATCGAATCTGACAAAAAGTTTGCTGATATATTGCTCACGGTCATTACTTAACGGGTTGTCTATGTACTCACCAGAGAACTGCCTTACCATGCGCTCCAAGGTTTTCTCAGGCTTCATCTCAAAGCTAGCTATGCAAATTTTCTGGCCTTGACGAATCAGGTTCAGCGCAATCTGGCCTGTAACCAATGACTTACCACCACCGTTACCACCAGCATAAACAGTAACCTCACCATCCCTAAACGCAAAGCTAGAATGCGTGTTAGGCCAAGGCAATACAATTTTTGTATCAGTTTTACTATTTAGATAGCTTTCCTTTATAACTTCCGACCATTCCGTAGCCCGTCTAACCTTTAACGTAACGTCATTAGCGTGTAGGTACTTCTCTACATTAATGACCTCTGACTTGATAAGTCTGGATTTCCTTGCTTCGTCTAAATCTATTGCTCTATCTTCAAGGCTCATTCACGATCTCCATATTTATAGTTTTAATTGCCTCATGAAACTTGTTTATTGGCGCTAACATTTTCTCTGGCACAACATATCGTTTTCCGTATCCAAAATTATGCTCAGTCATGTTTGCTAAAAACTTTTTCCTGCTTATAAACCCATGAATTCTGACTACTGATGGCGATTGAGCAGAACATAAAATAGCCCAATCCGTAGCAAAATCATCTGGTTTCGTAAAAATTAGTAGCCTTGGTTCTGGTGTCCTAGCATGGGTACTGGTCTTGATCTGAATTGTTTGACCGTTAAAACTCATATCAATATAGCCATCACCTCCAATTGTTATGTCTGTCCTAATTGATATTTTTAAGAATTTGCTGACAGCCACCTCTCCTAACATACCTGCATAATGGATTGCAAAATCAGTCTGATTCGCTATTTTTTTATTGCTAACTTGACGATTATTTACCTGAACAAATTTAACGCCCTCAATAATTCCAGCGTAATGAGCAGACATAATTAAATCGTGAGCGTCTAAATTAACATCCATATTGTCCTCAGTTAATATAATTAGCTGCTTCGTTAATTCGTTCAAAAGCCGTTTTAAGCCGTTTTCTATCAGTGTCTGATACCTGCCTACCCTCGGACAAATCAAACGCAGCCAGTGACGTTAAAAGTGCCTCAAAATGGATTATTCTGAGCAGGTCTGTCGCATAAAATGGTCTACGCTCAGGTTTTTGTCGTTGATTGTCAATTGAGTAACCAAGTTTGTTTTCTTTAGGAAACAGGTCACCTATGTCCATCCCTACAGCAGCCACTATCTCGTAAGCACTGCAACCGCCAAAACACTTGAGCAGAATGCGACCATCGTCAAGGTGTGTGATTGCTAGGCTAGGACTACGATCTTCGTGAGCAGGACAGCAAGCAGTCCACCGACCTTTGGAACCCTTGACCTTCTCTAGTCGGTTTAGTAGGTTGCCAATCATTTGATCCTCCTGTCGTTCATCCACCACTCATTACTGCTGCTTGACGTTGTGGCAACTTCATCTTCCCAACGGCTTGCATTAAGCCATGTAGCTGGATGTGGGACAAATTGCATTTCTTTACTGGGAAGCTGCTGTTGATTGATTGCGTCTAACATTTTCTTTAGGACAACATCATCAGGCTTAATCTTTAGCCAAGACTTTAAAGCATTAGGCTTTGCAACCTTACGAGGATATTGCTTCCAAAAAATATCGAATCGATCTATATATTCTTTATTATGGGTATTGGTTATTGGTTTATGGTTATTGGTTAGTTGAACGTCCGTTGAACAGGTGTTGAACCGTCGTTCAGCAGATGCTTTACCAGCCCTAGACGCTTGCTCAACTTTCCCTCTGTAATGAGCTATTTCTTTATCTGCCCTAAGGTTAATCCAACCATCATCACTTAACGTAAAAAACTCCTCTAAGATCAACTTCACCTCATCCTCAAACTCACGCATGTTGATCTGCCGAGCAACTGATGATGAACCGGAGTTCAACGGACGTTCATGAAGATAATAAAGATCAAGCAATCTACGATAAGCAATGTCTTCAATTGGGGATAAATGGCGAGTATGACTAGAGTAGTCGCCGATGTGAAATTGGTAATAGTTCATAGCTTTTCCAAACAAAAAAAGCCCTAGGAGAGACTCTCACCGCATAACGGTGTTGGCAGACTGGCGGGTAACCAGCAGAGTCCCTTCTAGGGCTTACCCTTAAACGCGCTGCCAAGCACGTAATTACTATACCTTAACGCCACGTAAGGTGCAAATCCTGCATACGTTGCTATCTTTGAACTGGCTGCTGGTACGGCTTCTTTTGCAGCCTCGGCAAAACTTAGTGCCAAAATAGCTTGTTTTCGTTGATTCGACTTGTACAGGTTTTAAAGGATCGTTGCTCAATTAATTGACCTCTAGGTGAAATTTTAGGTAAGAAGATGTTTAATGGCTTCCAAGGAAATGATCGTGCTGGCTCATTTTCTTCTTTCATAATTGTTAATTCTTTATCTGTCATGAGTTCTTCTCCTTTAGCTTTTCTTGAGCCACTTTTATAGGATCACGAATATCATCGTTAAATGATTGGAGCCATATTTCATCAATCTCCCCATCTGTCAGCCCCTGCCATTCACGCTGTGGTGTACAGGTATGTATCTCAGCCGGGTTGACTTCTCCGCATCGTTCGCATTTCATAGCTTATGCCCCCTGATAATTCGGCATTTTTGTCTATCCTCATTGCTAAAGTCAGGGCTAATCTCAGCCACCTGACAAGGCAGCTTTGGCGGCATATTATGCGCTTTAATGCTCCAATATATCGCTAATGCGCCACAAATGAACCAAAACACAATTATTAACTTTTCAGCAACCTTCATAATTTCCTCCTGTAATTAAGCTGCCAGCAGATATTGACGATAAAGAATATTACTGTCAATTGATATTAACTATCCATAACTGTTATGCGATAGAAATAATTTTACACACAGTCATCATTTTATGGGAATATTCACTCACCGCAACACAGCGGCTACTAGGAGACCAATATGAATATCAATCAATTGCAAAGTTACTACCTTAACGAAATCATGACCGGCTACCCTGACGATTTCTTGTGCGACCTTGATGCTCAGACGATACAGGAAGAATTCTCTAACCTGCTGTCAGTCTGGGTTGCTAACCGTAAAGATGCAGCAAAGTTGCAGACAGCGATGTCTAATGAAATTGCAGCCATTGTTTGCCGGGTTACTCGGCAGATGGATACCGACCCAGTTGAATACACAACGGACGATATTCGCAGAGAAGCAGAAGATCGTGCTTATCAAGCATATAAGGACAGAATCTAATGGATAACTCAATCATTTCAGATGTTCGCACTCAAGCCTACAAAGACGGTATCAAAGAGGGCATGGAAATAGCCCGTCAGATGCTTTGCAGGTCTTTAGAGAAAGACATTGATAGTTTCGGTAGGGCTTGCGCCCATGTTGATAAACTAATGTGGGAGAAGGCACGTTATGAAAAAGCTATTTTCGACGAATGATTGGTTCGCTAGACATCCTGTTTGTTCAGGTGCAATAATTGTCGCTCTTTATTTACTAGCCAGCTATCTATGAGTAAATCCATACTAGACCCATCATTTAAATATGTTCCTGCCTCCAGTACCAATGTTGCTAGAACCTTTGCAAAGATTCGCAGAGAGATGCAAGCTAAGGCTAATACGGTACAGCCTATTCAGGAAAAGCAACCACTCAATATTGTGCAGTATAAAAAATTCAAGGGATAAATAATGTCTGTTTATATCAAGCTGCAAAAAGCTAGGATGATGTTACAAGCAGCGCCAATAAAGAAGTCAGGACACAATAAGTTTGCTGGGTATCAATACTTTGAACTTGGCGATTTCCTACCAACTATTAACTCTATATTTTATGAAATCGGACTCTGCTCAGTCATCAGCTTTGATAAAGAGTTGGCTACTCTACGTATTGTCGATACTGATAATGGTGGGGGCATTACATTTACTAGCCCGATGGCTGATGCCAATCTAAAGGGCTGTCATCCTATCCAGAACCTCGGAGCAGTAGAGACGTACTCACGCCGTTACTTATACGTTACAGCGCTTGAGATTGTAGAGCATGATGCGTTAGACGCAACAACAGGCTCAGAGGCTCCTAAGTACGCAAAGCCGATTACTAAGGATGTATTTGACAATATGACCGCTGAGGAGCAGGAGGCTATTCGTAGCATTGGTGTCAATGTGATTTCATTGCTATCAATGGACGATGTAGCCGGTGCTGTTGAGTATATTGAACAATCAGAGTTAGATGCAGATTCCAAGACCGCCCTTTGGAGTTTGTTGGATAGTAAGCAACGGGCAGCAATTAAGAAATTCACCACAAGGTAGAAAAATATGAGCTTTGATAATACAAATAGGGGCATATTGTCCAAAAATTTGAACAAAACGGCAGACAATCACCCAGAATATTCTGGCTCAATTAATGTTGATGGCACAGACTTTTGGCTGTCAGCTTGGATTAAAGAGTCTAGCAAGGACGGTAAGAAGTTCTTTAGCCTGTCTGTAAAGCCTAAAGACGCACCAAAGCCTAAAGCAATGCCGGAAGACGATTTTAACGATTCTGTGCCGTTCTGATTAACGAGCCGAAAGCAGATGCTGAAACTTCATTAACGTGGGGTTATCAACCAGTGCAGCGAGTAGGCTCACCAATACGCCAAGCCGGTAGTGGCGGGTAACACCGGCAGCAGGGGCTAGATGACCTTCGGTACTCCAATATCTAGTGACCCTGCACCAAGACGCATGAGGATTCGGGCATTAACTTGCTCATTGGACTATAGAACCCAAGGGGAGTCCTCAGCCGTGTTGGGTGTTAAGCCAGCAATCGAGGATGTCAACGCAAATGGTTTTCTGGCTTTCCTTTTGCTTAATTGAAGACCAAATCGAACCCAACAACCTTAACAACTGGAGAATTACGTGATTCTTGATGAACTGCAAAAACGCTTTGACATTAAAAACGACCGCCAGCTATCTATTAAGCTAGGTGTAGCAGCACCCGTTATTAGCCGACTGCGTAACAATAAAGCCAAGGTTTCAGCCGAGATGATGATTGCCATTCACGAAGTATTTGAGTTGCCAATCGCTGAGATTAAGGAACTTTGCAAGTGAGTTGGGCTGTTACGGAACTAGAGGTTATCCGGTGGGCAGAGGCTAGAGGCATTGTCGCTAACTCAGACTCCAAGACGCAGTTACTAAAAGCAGTATCTGAAATGGGAGAACTAGCCGATGCTATTATTAAACGGGATCGACCTGCTATTATTGATGGTATTGGTGACGTGCTTGTGTGTCTTATTGTGGTGGGGGCTTTAGAAGATACAGACCTCACCAAGTGCTTAGAGGCAGTTTATAGCGAGATTAAAGATCGCAAAGGCTACCTCAATAAGAACGGAGTATTCGTCAAACAGGAATAATCTGTCCTCTAAATACTACGTGGTCATCATCCCAGACCTGACATAACTCCGGAGGCAACATCTTCCCATCAACAAAGGTTAGGACTGCAAAACCTGACCGATGGTTCTTAGGGTCGTCTTGGGAGTACTCAAACTGGTCTCCATTAACATCAGCTAATGAGCCAGTGTCTACCCCATACCTGTCGCCTGTATAATCACTCCAAGGGGTTACTTTTAAGCTATGAAGGTGACCGGTAACAACGGTAAGACCAGCTTTCATTGTGTTATTGTAAACAGCATGAATGCCATTATGATAACGATGCTTAATCATTACTTTATCGTTGACCATAATACTGGTTGAGAACTTCCATAGCGGGAAATGGTCAGTCAGGTTCATGCCTTCTACGCCTCGCCACGTATCCCCCACCTGAGCCGCTAGACGGGCATTAAAACGTTGGTCATGATTTCCCCATGTCCAATGTAAGGCAGCACCTTTAGCAGTTTTCTGGATCTCCTCTAGACGATCCTGACAGGCTTCTAGTTCTTGTTTTACAGTAGGTGTAGCTTTCCATCCTGAAGGCGGGTGACGAGAGATGCTAGCACCGTCGAATATATCTCCATTCATAACGACCATCCGTGGGGACAATTCTTTGATGATCTTTAGGAATGCACGGTGAGCAGTGCTGATAATGTCAGGCCAATAGTGGCAGTCTGAACCAACTAAAACAATGCCATTCTTTAATTCAATATTAGTTCTGACGTTGTTTTGAGCGTAGGTTACTTTAAAGTCTGGGCTATTCTTAGCAACTCCAGCTAGAACAATGCCTTGTCTTTCCTCAATTGCCCTACGTCTTTTTGATGTATTTCGTTCAGAGATTCCCAGTATTTCAGATACTTCTTTTACTGAGCCATGTTTGCTCCACAAGGCAATAAATTCTTGCTCTGTGCAAGATGCTTTTGTCATGATTTCCTCTAGTTAGAAAAGCGATGGAACTCTCCGCACCAATCATCCCTAGCTGTTATTGGGTAGGTGCAATCATAGTCATCGTCACCAGTTCTAATTAGAATTGGTGGATAACGTCTGCAATAACCAAGATCTTCCTTAACTTCAATCTCAAAGAAAGAGCATGATTGACAAACTGGCATCCAATCTTCTTTTTTCTTAGGCATTGTGATACTTACTCTGCTAATGTTGCGAAGACTACTAAAAATATATTACAGGATTATTGCAATGCGTCAATACGCTGAATAAATTACTTTCTCGTCTTTGCGACGATTAACTAGCCCTTTAAACTCTTTGCCAGCAGCAAATCGATAAAGCATGAAAGCCTCAGCAGCACCATCAAAGTCACCTCGGTTATGTTTGCTCCTGATGCTAGACCGCTGCAAGCAACCTATCCCAGTGTTAAATGCAAAGCTGACCAAAGCGTCAAACCGCCCTTGAGTAAGGTTATTAGGGCAAAGACGTAATACAGCTCTCTCAAACCTTCGTAGATCGTCCTGCAATACCTGATCCACTTCTTCATCTGATAGGGTTCTGTTCCACTCTGGTGGGCATTGAAGTCTACCTTCAGCCTTAGCTTGTTTGCGTTCATCTAGCTTCATCTTTAGGTGTTCTGCTGGGGCGATAAGATGACCTACCCCAGTAGTCCAAAGGAGTACAGCGTCTAGGTAAGGCTTTTTCCTTACCCCCTCATGGTGGCGTAGGGTTTTGCGACCCTTTTCAGACATATTCATTTCTTAGAAAATGCCTGAGTTCCGAACCAGAAAGCAATGACAGATGCCCAAATTAGCTGTGTATCGTCATCCCAAACCAAATCCATCATATCTTTGAATGGTACGTTCTGAGTCCATGCGTACCAGACACCAGCGATGTCTACGCAGACTAGCAGGAAGAACAAGCCATAGGTAATCGTAGGACGAACCATTGCGCGAGCATTGATAACCCAACGGCTTGCACCCTTACCAATCTCAATATCGTGGTTGTACAGGGCAAGACGCTCGTCAGACCTAGTCTGAATACCGATCTGATCCGTGTGGATTTCCTCTAAATGCTGCTGTGCCTGATAGCCAGCCTTCTGAAGCTCTAGTTGCTGCTGTACCTGCAATCGAGCCAGTTCTAGCTCATGCTTCTTGTCTGACTTGTCCTGAAAGAAATCCAGCAACTTAGGGACACCACCAGTTAGAAAAGAGATTAGTGTAGTAAATAGCGTAAGCATTAATGCCCCTTGAAAGTAATCATCCAAACAATAAAAGTAATTATCAATACAGAAACTATGCCACCTAGTGCTATAGCTAGACCATCCTGAATCTGTTGCACCTTCTTAACTTTCTTACGTCTAGCCGCCATCTCAATCGCTTTAATATGGAGCTTGTTGTCTGTCTCACGCTGTCTACGTTCAGCCCTGAGCTTCTCTAACCTACCCATAAAGTCCTCGTACAAATCAGGCTCTTTAAACTGATAGATAAACATCTCTTTAAGGTCTTTGTAGAACTCTTTTAGCTTACGTTCAGCGAGCATCATCTCAATGACGATCTCGTAGTCGTTACGGCTATCTTCTTCAGGTGGATTAGCTTGCAGTACCTTAGCCTGTGCTATGCCTTCTTCAGCCTTGCCAGCAGACGAAAAAAAACTGGTAAGCGCCCCAAGTGATTCGTGAGCAGACTTACCAGCCTCAGCACATTCCCTGATCTCGTCAAATGCCTCCTTAGCAATATCAAAGGCAGCCTTAGCGCCCTTAATTACTAATATGGCAGTTGCTACCTCAATCATTTTGGTAATGTCCCGTTACCAGCCATCCAGAACATTAAACCCAATGCAGCAGCACCTACGACCCAGAATATCTTTTTAACAACAGAACGACCCACTTCTTCATAGATCTTCTTAAATGCGACTTCAGCGGCTTTTTCAGCTATGGCTTCAATCTGATCGTCTGTAAGTGGGAGTTCCTTGTTAGACATGATTAAGCCTTCATAATGTAAGCAAGGGCATAGTAAGGAGGCAGGTTAGCATTAGTACCCGAAGACCCAGTAGTACTATTAGACACAGAAATACCTGTTACTGCTGAATTTGTTGTAGCCGCCGCACTTCCGCTTCCTCTTACGTTCGGCCCGTCAGATCCTCCAGCCAAGTTGTCAAGGGTTGAAATAGTATGAACGTGACCGGGATCAGTAACTGTAGCTGTGTGCGTATGGCTTACAACAATAGCATCAGCAGAGCCGCCAGACTGAGTTGCAGATCCTGTAACCGTAGTCTTAGCAGCACCACCCGAATCAGCATCAGCAGCAATAATAAATTTATTACGCAAATCTGGTGTGCTATTTGACCCATTACACAGATACCAACCACTAGGAATTGTTGCTACAGTGCCAGACCACATGACAATTACACCCGTAGGAATAATGTCCCGGACAAAGGCAGTTGTAGCCAATTTAGTGCTGTCATCTGAAGCAGATTGAGTAGGGCCAGTAGCCGTACCAGTAATAGCAACGGTGCTAGAGAATACAGCAGCACCAGTACAAGTAAACGCACCACCAACGACAAAGTTATCGCTATCAGTACCTGCTTGCTGGTCTTTAAGCTGCGCCATTAACTCACGTATAGCGTTATTAATACCAGACGGAGCGCAACCCTCTGCAATGTTAATACCGGCTATGTCAGTATTATTTGCAGGGGTAGAGCTAAACTCGCTAATCTTGTTCTTTGGCATAATTAATTTCCTAAGAGTCCGTAAAACCCAGTTCCTAACGAGCCGCCAAGAGCAGTAGGAATGCCTTTAGGCAATAACCCCTCCATTCTAGGCGTAGTCATGTTAGTGGCGCTTCTGGCTTTAATTACTGGCTTTAATTGACTTGCTATCGATGCAATACCCATAGCGCTAGCAGATGCAATATCACCAGTTGCTAAATTGCCAGCAGCGCCAGTAAATCCTAATTTATTCAGTACACTTATAACGGCTCTAGCACCCTCATATCCAGACCTAGATGGATTTTGAGCTTCAATTGGGACAACTAATTTACTAAGGTCAGACCTCAGCTTTGTAATTTCCCTAATTTGATCAGCATTAAATAGCTCTCTAGTTAAAGCAGAACCTTTGCCCATAATAAGCTCATCAATTGTTTTGACAATCTTTGAGGAAGGCAGAAGATTCCCTTGGCTATCTCTAGTCAATCTTACAAATGCCGACTCCTGAAATTGCTTAAAATCATTTGAATCTGCACCAAACATTTTCTTTAGACGTTGCACAGTTCTTACAGACGATTGAGCCTCGCCTATTGATGCTCTGCCATAAAGCAAATTCATTACTTCGCTAGGCTGCAAATCCTTTTCTACAATTGTCCTCATATTCTTAGCTGCATCAGCATCAGCTAACTTTGATGTATTTCCTTGAGGGAACTGAGTTCTATAGTCAGAATATAGCTTCCTTGCTTCTTTTAATTTACCTAACTGGGTTATATCACCACGAATCAAACCGTTAGTAATAGAGTCATCAAGCCAATTATCAAACTCTTTAATTATTGCTGAAACATTACCTTTGTCTGTGTCATTTGCACCAGCCTTGTAATATTCATTTAACTTTTTTCTAGTTGTCTCAATAGTTTTTAAGCTAATGTCAGTTACGTTCGCTTTACCAGTTTTAGGAATAATTGACCTAATTTCAACCATTGCACTTCTAGATGCTGGAGTCAACTTAGGATCAACAACTCGATCTTTTAGCACTCCCATGACCCTTGACTCTAATGGATCAACGGACTCACTGAGAAACCTTAACGAAGTAGGATCAACATCGCTATACGCAGTTTGATAATTACCTTTTAATTCCCGCTGTTTATTTCTAATAAGCTCATAAAGTCTGCCGCCGACCTCATCAGGAGACGTTGTTATTGTTCCAGCAGCAAATGACTTTTGCTTGTTTTCAACATCCTTCAATAATTCTACTTTTTGCTTCTCGTCAAACCTAGCAAGAATCTTCTGAGCAAATGAACCTCTAGCAGAGTTTCTCATTGCTTCTTCTTCTGCTATTTGAGTTATATCGCCAGTGGCTTGACCTCTAGTTAACGGGAAATTAACATCAGAAATATTTGCACCAGATGTTACATTTTTTGCATCTCTAACAAATCCAACGCCAAGTTGTTTGTAAGCATCAATAATATTT
>Ga0181346_1000452_pt1 | contig 17895 bp, 17 predicted proteins | sample Su13VDMM15DN_FD_130100 | JGI IMG/M metagenome (GOLD analysis project Ga0181346, IMG submission 130100) | Freshwater viral communities from Lake Michigan, USA - Su13.VD.MM15.D.N | ecosystem: Environmental > Aquatic > Freshwater > Lake | place: USA: Michigan | collected 2013-07-15 | reverse complement strand
GTTGTTGCTATTGTTCCGCCATATGTATCAGTTATTTTAACTGTTCCATCTACTGTTTGAACTGCTGGAAAATTAGAAACTGAAACCGAACCAGATACAACTGAATTTGTATTATATTCTACATCATAACACGTTCCCATTCCTGCTACATTTGGACCAATTGCCAGACATTGAAAAAGACGACCTATTGAAGGTATGCTTTCACCTGCAACAATAGCACCTATTGCATTCCATTGTGCTCCTGTTGTTATACCAACTGTTGCTACACGATACCAATTGCCGATTGTTAAGTAAAAAACCGGAAGAGTTGCCAATGTTTCAGTAATTAAATTTGATGCATTTGTATATGAAGGTTGAGTTAATGTGCCATCATTATTATTTAAAGTATATAATGTTTTTAATATAATAGTATCTGGCACACTACCTAAATTTGTAATTTTAACATATCCCCATCTACCTTTTATATAAAATTGTGTTCTTGATTTTGTGCCACTTGTTGCAACTAATACATCAATTGAATCACTTAATAAATATGTTATATTATCTGTTGATTGGAATATTTCAATTTTAATATTTTGTGTTGTTTCTAAAAAACATACAATAGATACTGAACCATTTATTACCTCTTTTTTACCTGTAAATGATGCACCAGATGCCAAAGTGCCAGAAAAACTATTTAAACTGCTTTGAGACATTTTATATTTTTATATTTATATATATATAATATATTAATATTTATATTCTTCTACTAATAATTTTAGATTTAATAATTTATTATTATTTGTATTTCTCTCTTTTAAATAATTTTCTTTATTTTTATTTATTATTTCTCTTAATGTTATTATCTCTGATTCTAATGCTTTGACTCTATTTTGTTCTAAAACATATTCTCTTAGTTTTTCATTTTTTCGTTTCATATCATCTTCAACTAGTTGAGTAATATAATTATTACGTTTTTTGAAATGTTGTAAATAGTCATCATCATAAATTTTTGGATCCGCAGAATTCATTTCTTTTTTTTTGTTTTGTATTACTATTATAGGAGATATTATTTTTTGAATAAATTAAACTAGATATTATTTTTTGAAAAAAAAATATTATGTAAATATAAAATGGATAATTTAATTATTAATAATAATGTTTTAGAAACTGTGAATCAAGTTATTGAAATAATCAGAAGAGAAGAAGAAACAGAACGGGAGAGGGCTGTGGCTGATAGTATGAGTAGAGTTGTAAAGAATATGTATAACAAACATCATAGACTCTATATGAATGACAACCCAGAGAAACGTAAAGCCATTCAACTGAAATATAGGCTGGCGCATCCTAAGACTGAGGAACAGAAGGAGAGAGATAGAGAATATGCCAGGTTATACTATTTGAAAAAGAAAGAAGAGAAAAATAGAGGTAATGGCATTGTTCTAGTTGAATATAATTTGGATATTTCATAAAGTGTTGTGTTTAAAACCCTTCACAAAACCCTTCACCATACTCTTCACTACCTATTTGAGTGTATTTATTTATTTTTTATATGTAATAATATTATTTAGTGAAGGATGTGAAGGGTGTGAAGTGTTATTTTCAAATTTCTTGGAAAAAAAAGTAGAAGTCTAAAATTTAATTTAATAGATTATGAAAAAAGACACTTCACACCCTTCACACCCTTCACTAAACGCCCAAAATGAAAAAAAACACGGTGAATAATATTATATAAACACAACACTAATATTTATTTATACTCTTCACTTTATAAAAAAAATTAATTATTTTGTATTTTATTAAATTTAAAAATAAAAAATTATTATCTTAGTATATATCAAGTTAGATAAAATTTAAAAATGTCAAGTATTGATTTCTCAACTATTAATTTAAATGACTTATATAATAAAGCAATCAAATATGAAGAAATAAAAAACAAACAGAAACAACAGAATATTAAATATGAAAAACGTAAAAGAGAAGAAAAAGATATTAATTTTTTAAATAAAAAAAAAGAATATGCAAAAAATTATTATGAAAAAAATAAAGAAAAAGTTGATAAAAAAAATTTAGAAAGATATTATAAAAAGAAAAATAGCGTTTTGAATGTAGAAGTAAATTAAAGAGGTTATAATTCAATTATAATTATCTAAAATATTAAATAAAATTTTTGTTTTTTTTTATTTATTTTTATTTTTATAAAAATATTTTTCCACCTCTTTTTTAATTATTTTAGGGATAGACTACCATTTTTTCAAGAAATATTCAACTAATAGTAATTATTTAATTTTTTTAATTTTTTTTTAAATTATTTAAAAAATTACAAAATAATAAAGTTTAAAAATTAAAAATTATTATCTAACTATATAATAATATATAAATAAAAACTTTTAATAATTTAATAATTATTCAACTACTTATCAATTTTCTAAAAATGTCTTTTACTACATCGCCAAGTTTTACAACTTATGAACTCGTTGATACTTTCAACCTTCAATATTTACTCAATTCTTTCAAGTTGAGACAATGGGATGCAACCCAAAAAAACAAAGAATACCCAAATAGGTATGATATACTACCCAATTTAGATTTATTCAAAAGTTGTATAATAGATGGAAAAATCAAAATTGAGTATAGTTTAGACAAATTCGGGCGCTATAAAAATAGTAATACTATTAATGGTTTTAGTTATACTAATATGTTTGGTATGGTTAGAAATTTATTAACTAATAAATATTATGTTGATTTAGACATAAAAAATTGTCATCCAGTGATAATTTATAATTTATGCATCAAACATAATATCAAAGAATATAAAATGTTAAAGCATTTTATAGATAATCGTGAAGAATTATTAAAATACATAGTAGAAAATAATACTGACGGTCATATGAATGAAGAAAGAATTGAAGGCTCTGTAATGAATAGAGATGTCGCTAAACGTTTTACATTAATGTTTTTCTTTGGTGCATCCTTAACTAAAAAAATGAATGAATTTAATATTTCTGAATTGCCTGATTGGTTTAATGATTTTTTTAAAGAATTACAAAAAATTATAGATTCTATTAATAATTTAGAATGCTATAAGCCTATTGTAGAATATGTAAAGGATAAGAAAGGAGATAATACTGATAATATAAGAGGTTCAATTTTTAGTCATATTATACAAAATGAAGAAAGACAAATATTTGATATCTTAAAATTTGAATTAGAAAAAGAAAGTTATGAAGTAGGAGCATATATATATGATGGATGCCACATTAGAAACAATAAAGAATTATCACAATCTACAATTGAATCATTAAATAAAAAATTAACTAATTATTTTGAAATAGATAATCCTTTAAAACTAGAATTAATAATAAAAAAAATGGAATTAGACAAATCATATTTAGACGTAGATAATCAATATAAATTATACCAAAAATACAAACAGAATTTAGAAGATGATAGTATTTATAAAATTAATTCTCCATTTTGTTTTCATAATGGTAATGCAAAGAAAAATAGCAATCATATGCCTTTAATATCACAAGAAGAATTATTAAAAATATATAAAAATTATGGTGATATACATATGACAACAATGAAGAAACCAAGAAAATTTATTGAAATGTGGTTAGATGATAAATTTATTAAAACATATGATAAAATGGTATTTTGTCCTAATCCAAAAGACCCTGAATATAATAAATCAAATGTATTAAATAGTTTTACAGGTTTAGAAATTAATAATCATAAATATGATGATTTACCAACAACACAAGAAGAAAGAAAAGAATATTGTAAAGAAATTTTTGATTATATTAAAAGATTATCAAATGATGATGATGATAATATAATTTTTATTACTAATTATATATCAGCAGTATTATCTAAGCCGTGGAAAAAAACCCGTGTTTATCCTTTATTCAAGGGTGAAAATACTGGATTAGGTAAAACAACATTATTTTATTTATTACGTGCTATTATGGGTAGTAAATATTGTTTGCAAACATCATCATTAGAAGATGAAATTTTTGGGAAACACGCAATGGGGAGAAAAGATAAACTTTTAATTTTATTAGATGAATTAAGTTATAATGAAACTAAAAAATATACTGAAAAAATGAAAACTGCAATTACAAGTGATACAATGAATGTAGAACCTAAAGGCATTAATGCTTTTGAATATGATAGTTATGAAAATTACTTAGGTGCAAGCAACAATGACATTCCAGTTGAATTAACACAACAAAATAGACGTGTTAGAATTATGGATACTGACAAATGCAATTATGGAAACGCAGAAGAAAAAAAAATATACTTTGATAATTTATATACTATAATAGGCGATAAAGATAAAGAACCTAATTATAAAACATTAAGATGTTTTTATGATTATATGTTGAATCACGATATTGATAATTATAATTTTGAAGCAAATGTAAATAGTAAAAGCACATTAAACATAGCAAAAAAGCCTATTATTGATGAATTCTTAAATGATTACTTATATGTTTTATATAATAAAAATTGCAATTTTAAAAAAGAAAAAGAATTATCTTATACATTTGATGAAATTTATAAAGAATTTTGTAAATATGTAGAAAGAATGAAATTGCAAAATGTAATGTCAGGAACATTATTTGGGACTAAAATAAAAAAATTTAATTTTGTGAATGTTAAAAGAACAAATAAAGGTATGATATATAAATTTGATATATTAGAATATTGTAAATACTTTAATTATGATTCAGTTGAAGTTGATATGGAATAAATTATTACATTTTTTACATTTTTTTATTATATAAATATAATATAATATATTATAAAAAATAATGCTAATAGAAACATTAGAAAATATTCAAAATAATATTTTAGGGTTAAAATCCCCTAATTTAAAAGGTGGTAATATTTCAAGTGATTTAAATAAATCACAAGAAGAATTATTCAATGAATTAAGTAAATTAAGTAAAGAAGAATTAACACGTTTATTATTAAAAGATAGAGAATCAATAAAGAACAAAGATAGAATAATAGAAGAATTAGAAACAGAACTAGAAGAAGAGAAACCTAAAAGAGTAAGAAAGACTAAAAATATTGATTTATATGATATAGTAAATTTTCATAAATTTATGAGAACACAAGATGCAAAATTATTATTAACAGATAAAGATAGTAATCAATATTTGGATCCAAAATATTATGCGTATGACCCCTATGAAACTGCTTTTGATAAATTAAAGAAGAATAAGAAATTTTTTGATTATCAACAAAAATTTATTGAAGATTGGACGTTATCAGCCCAAGAATTAGTCATATTATATTATGGTGTTGGTAGTGGTAAAACTACGATAGCAGTAAATTGTGCCGAACAATTTCAAAATATTAATGATGATGCTTATGTATATTTTTTAACTCCTGCTAGTTTAGTATTAGGTACCATTAAAGAATGCTATGAAAGAGGTATAGACCCTACAAGAAAAAATAGTAAAGGAGATTATATTTATTATTTTGTTAGTTATCAACAACTTTTAGGTAGTAATTTTGATTTTAAAGAAAATTCTTTATTAATAATTGATGAAGCACATAATTTAAGAAATATAGGTAGTAAAGAAATAAATGAAAAAGTTAGTGCAAGAAAATATGTTAAAACAGGTAACTACTCATTAGTAGGAACTGTGTTAAGTGTAAAGTTATTAGAATCATCAAATAAATTTTTAAGAACTATATTTATGACAGGAACTTTGTTTGTTAATAATCCAGAAGATATTGAATCATTAATATCAATAGGATATAAAAAACAACCATTATTAGATATAGATAGAAATACTTATGATAACATTATAAATAGTGAAAGAGAATTTAAAATATATTATGAAGGTTTAATATCATTTTTTAGATTGAAAAGAGATGACCCGAGATTTCCACAGAAAAAATTTGAATTTGTAAAAATTAATTCAACCGACGTTCAACTCTTTACAGGTAGAGAAATGAAGACAGAAGACGCATATTTTAGAACAACTAGAAATCAAGGAACAGATGAAAAATTAAAATGGATATTAAAATTTTTATCAACAAGAAAAAAAGAAAGAACATTAATTTATAGTCAATTTTTATCAACAAAAATTAAACCATTAAAAGAAATATTAGAAAAAAACAAATATAGAGTCGGTTTTATATCTGGTGAAAACACACAAACAGAAAAATTGAATATAGTATCACAATATAATAATGGTGAAATAGATGTTCTTATATTTACATTATCTATTAAAGAAGGTATAAGTTTCAAATTAACAAACAATATAATTGTTTTTGAACCATATTGGAATTATGCAATTCTAGAACAAGTCCTCGCAAGAGGTATTCGTGCTAATTCACATCCAAACGGTCAAAAATCAACTATATATATATATTTTTTAGTAGCAGTGCATCCCAGAATAATGGGAGTTGATAAATGGTTTAAAGTAGCCAGTTCAGCAATGAATAACGATATTAAATTATTGGAATATCCTACAAAAGAAATTGTAATTGATGATAATAAAACAATAAAAAAAGATTTAGGAGAATTTGATAAAAATTATGAAAGTAGAGATATTGATTTATTTAATAGAATGTTTAACAAACAAGAAAGTATAAATATTTTTGAAAAGAAATTACTAGCATTGCCAAGATTTGAAGATGTTAATAATAATGAAAATAGTGAATTTATCAGAGAATATAATTCTTTAATAATTTTATTTGAAAAAAAGAATAAAAGAAAACCAACAAACAAAGAAGATATTACATTGAAAAAAGGATTATATAAAGAATTATACCAAAAGAACATAGCAAATGTAGATAATAGAATCAAAAGATTTACAAAAGATTTAAGATATAGACCAAATAGAAATCCAGATTTAGAACAAAAATTAAGTAATAAAGATTATGGAAATAAAATACCAGAAATAATAAAACTAGTTGAAAAAAATGCTACATTAGGTGACATATTTGAAGTTTTGAAAATTGATAAAGCAGAAATAACACAATTTCAAGCAAATTTTACACCAAAAAATGAAGTAGGTATTTTAATAGAAAATAGTGGTATAAAAAATGATAAACGTGAAAAAATATTTGTGTTAGAACCAACAGCAGGTATAGGAGGAGTTATAGGCGAATGTTTATTACTACCTAATAAACAAAATTTAATGATAGATGCTAATGAATATCATAATGCATTTTATCAAATAGGTAAAGCAATATACAATGGTATAGATAATGTCAAATATTATAATAGTGATTTTTGGATTTATCAAAATAAATATACTTATGATTATATTTTAGGTAATCCTCCTTTTAATTTAAAACACCAAGTTTTAGAAAAAATTACATTTAGAAAAGAAAGAGGACAAGATGCTCCGGATCCACCATTTATATTTAAAAAAGTTGATAAAACACTATATGATATTCATTTTGTAAGTAAAGCTTATAATATGCTTTCTAATGATGGTATATTATCATTTATTATTAGTGATAGATATTTAAGAGATAAGAATATACCAGTTTTTGATATTTTTAGACAATATATGAAAGATTTAGAAAAGAAAGGAGCATATAAATATTATAAAATAGGTGATTTTAAACAAGATAAAAATATTACTAAATCGCAAGAAACTAGTTTTCCAATGGTTAATATTGTTTTGAAAAAAATTAAAGATTATAATATTAATATTGATAATCCTAAAAGCTTTACAAAAAGGGTAGAAATTGATGAAGAAACGCTTAAAGAATTTAAAGAAGAACAAAAAAAAGATAAAAAAACAATAAAGAAAACTACAAAAAAGAAAACTACAAAAGAAGTTAAACCTAAAAAAGAAGTTAAACCTAAAAAAGTAATTAAACTTAAAAAAAAATAATTTATAAATAATTTTTCAATTCATTTTCTTGGTCCATTGCTTCATTCATTCTTTGTTTAATATTTCCCTTTCTTAAAATAGGTATTAATTTTTTATGTTCTTTTATTATATCAGTTTTCTCCATACATATTTTTTTACCTTTTCCAGAAAATAATAAATTGCTATAATTAGTTTTATCATTACTTTTTTCAACATCAACATTAGAATGAAATATAGTAGGTAGATATTTATTAGGTATAGGATATATTCCCCATTGTTTCATAATTTTCAGAGTTTCATTATTTAAAATTTCTTGTAATGTATTCTCTAATTTATCAATTATTGCAATATCAACAACATCATTTTCTAATTCATTTATTAATACATTAATAGATTTCTCTTTATTTATATATTGTGAATTAGTCATATTTCCTAATCTATATTTCATTTGGTCTATTTCATACTCAAATTTTTCTTTTGAAATATTATTAACATTTTCAATCAGATATTTTAAAACTCCTATATCACTAATAACTTGATTCAATAAACTTAAATCACTATTAAACAAATCAAAGAATTCTTTTAATAGTTTCTCATCCGGGTTTTTGCTTATAGTTTCTAAGTTATTCATTCTTTTACAAATTTTCATATATTTTTTCTTATATAGTAAATATGGCATTTCATTCTTTATTGCAACTTCAAAATTTAAAGCCATCGAATTAGTAGGCTTTCCATTCCTCATAAAAAAATAAATCATAGTGCATTCACTATATCGAATACCATTGACCCACGTAATAACATCAATTTTAGTAGTATTATCACCATATAAATATGTATTAAAATCTACTTTATGTTTTCTATAAATAACAAAACCTTTTAAAATATCTTCTGGTTTCCAACGTATAACTTCATATCTGATATCGTGTTTAACAATTGTAATATCTATATTTGTCAAATTAGGTTTTAATAATTTTAAACTTTCATTTAATTCAACTTTATCTATAAAACCCTTTTTATAAAAGTCTTTTAATTTACTTATCATACTTTCACGTCTTTCATTGTAATTACTTGCATTAGTATCATTAGGCACTACTTTCAATTCAGGTATTTCACCGCTTTTTATATCCCCAATATATACATTCTTATTTTTCAATAATTTTTTAATTACATTTTTAAAATCATTTTTAATATTAGGATTAACTGGTATATTCTGTGCTAAATCATAGTCGCTTGGATAATTTAACTTTAATTTACCAGAACCTTGTAAAAAAGGGGTTGAACCACTTTTTAATGTTAAATCATTAATAACACTAACAATATCTTTACTATAATTTTCAGGAAACTTTTTTATTAATTTAAAAGCCATTTTATATATATATAAGATTATAATTTTATTTTTTGTTTAATTAATTTATCATTATCTTCTGGCGTATTAAATGGGCTTGTGTAATCCTTCCAATTAACATTTGCACTTCTTTTTTGACCTGTTAAACTTGGTATTGATTGGGTCATAATAGAATGAACTGCATAATGTCCGCACGCATTACCGTCCCTACTCTGAATATTAATGTTATTACGTGCATATGAACCACCACTATTTCTATCCATATAACTTTTAAAATTAGTATTTTTATTTAAAACAACATCCTCAAAACCAGCATCACCTCCATAACTATCAAAAAACATAGTAGGTTGTCCGTTATCTGGGTTTAAGTTAATCATAGCAATCCAATGTGTGCCATTATCTGCATCATCTTTATCACTATAATTCGCTATTAAATTGCTATTTGGTGGTGGGTTGTGTGGTAAATCATCAGCATTAAAACAACCTAGAAATATACCTTTAAAATTCTTTTTCATATAATTATCAATTTGAATATTTGAAGACATCTTTATATATATAATAGAATTTATTAATAATAAATTAATTTTAAAAAAATAAAAAAAAAATTAATTTGATTAATTTTTATGAAAATAAAAATATAATTATATAATAATAAATAAAAAAAATATATTTTAAAATAATTTTTAAAAAATGAATAGTGAAGACTACAAAGAAATTATACCTGCAAAACTGAATATTAATACAAGGGATTTAGATATTCAACTAGAAACACATATTTTTACTTGTGTTAGATATAAAGATAGCCCAGATAATGGTTTTACTGCTAACTTACATTTACTATTAGAAGCCATAGAACATTGTGAAGGTGTTAAAGATAAAGGTGTAAAACTAATAGCAAAAGGATTACTCAACAGTGTAATGCATCATAGAATTCAAAAGGAAAATATGGATGAAATAAATAAAAAATATGAAGAATGGAAAGAAAAACAAAAAGAAAAAGAAAATAAAATATAATAATATTATAAAAAATTATATAATATATATATAATAGTCAATTAATAAATATTAATTTTATAATTTAAAAAATGTCTGATGCAAGTAAATATGATATGAATGCTATGGTACATAATCTAACTCATCGCAGATTTAAAAATACATCACGAGAAAGTGTATATCAACAAGGCAGTGCAGTAGCCAACTCTTTCTATGACCCACGTAATATTGGGAATTTAGAAAATGGTGAAATATCTGCATCTGGTTCATATGCAACACACTATCCAGTTAATGCTGGTAGTAACACAATGGGGTTTGCATTGATGGATGATGAAGGAGATGATAAAAGGCTTTATTATCCATCTACAATATCAAGTAATGTTAATGCATTAGTAAAACAAAAGGGAGTTAAAGGTGGAGCAATAGGAACAACAGGTGCATCTGGGTCATCAAGTGATTATATGTATTTTAATCCTTATTATGAAGCATTATTAAATCCCAAGAGCCATACAACTATGGAGGAAGTAGCACAACCCCATTATTTACCTTATCAATATGAAACTGGTATTAAAGGTAATGGAACTAATGCTCCAAGTAGTGCGAGTGCAGTAGATTTTGCTATGAATAATCCTTATGCATTCAAATCAAATTTTAATGGTGGTGCATTAGGTTCAGCCTCCTCTGGATCCGCCAGTGATTATTATGATAGTAACCCTTTTAGAGTGCCTGCAATGCAAAGTGAAACAAGGCATTTTACTGATTTTATGGAAGGAGGTGCCATAGATTGGGCGAAATATATTGGTTATATACGTAAAAATATAAATAAAATACCTGAAATTATTGATAATGCGCCTAAATATTTAGATACTGCAACTAAAACTTTAAATACTATTAAAGAATTAAGAGAAATATTGCGAGAGAAACCAGAAAAAAGAGAAAAAGAAATAGAATATGAAGAAGAACCAGAAGACGGATATATTAAAATAAAAGCCTCTAAACGAAAACATCATAAAAATAAAAAATCAAAAGGCAGAAAAATGCGAGATTAATATATTTAAAAAAGAGAAAAATAATATATATATATTATAATATATAAAAAAATAAAAATTAAAAAATGGCTTATCATAACGTTTCACGAACAAATCCTAATATAGATACCAACGATGAAACATATAGCACTATAGATATATATTGTGGAAGCCAACAAGGTAGCGAACCACTACCAGGTTATAATAATATTAATGCTGGTTTTACTGCTGTTCTGGCAAATCCTATTGTTTTAGATATAGGACATAGGTATGTAATGGCTTTAACAAAAGGACAATATGATTTATCAAATTATACTGATAGGTATTACTCGTTTAGTATATATTGCGACCAGTTAGAATACCAATATGATATGGGAAATAAAACTCAACTATTATATCAAGTTTATGGTAATCGTTATGTCAATACTGTCCCTCCAACCGATGATATACAATTGGGTTTATGGGATGTTGCGAATGTTGCGTGGAAATTTATAAATCCTACAACTAAAATTATAAATAAAATTTCTTTCTGGGTTGTAGATGATAATGGCAACCCTTTAACAACTCCTCTCCCTCCTGAATTTTCATATCCTACTAACTTTAATATATTAATAAAGAAAGTAAATTCTCACGTTATTGCTGTTTCTGTTCTTTAAATATTTTTTATTATTTTCTTATTATTATATAAATGTATAAATTATTATCAATCAAGAAGTCACCTAATGAAAAATATAAATTACAAGTTGAATTATATAATACTGAATCTAAAAAAATTAAAAGAATTCTATTTGGTTCTAATGGTATGATGGATTACACTTTATATAACAAAGAAGAAGGAAAACAAATTGCAGATAAACATAAAAAATTATATTTAACTAGACATAGTAAAAGAGAAGATTGGACTAAATCAGGAATTGAAACGCGCGGATTTTGGAGCAGGTGGCTACTCTGGTCTAAAAGAAGTTTAGATGAAAGTATAAATTATGTTTTAAAAAAATTTAATTTAAAATAATTATTTTCTAAAAAATAAAAATGTTTTATTATATTAATAATAAAAAAAAATAAAATTTTAAAAATGGAAAATAACGGTTGCACGTTTAGAACTCTTACAGATGAAGAAGTAAAGAAATTGAAAGAAGAAAGACCAAAAAAAGAAGAACAAACTGTTTTCAAAGTTGGATTGTCAAGAGAAAGACAAGAAGAAATAAAAAGATTAATGTTTAGTGCATTAGAAGACCCAAGAGAAAAATACGAAAAAATTACAACTGATGATATGGAGAAAGAATGGCATAGACAAGGGTGTTAATTTATTTCTTTGCATATACATTCAAAGCCTCATTGGGACTATTTGACATTTTATAAGTTAAATCTTTAATTGCTTTAACTGGTATTAAATTACTAAGTTGAATGTGTCTATTCATTGAAGTGCCTAATTTCTTATCTATACTTTTTCCTAATGTTGAATATACAACTCCAAGCCTGTTGCGAGTCATTTTACTATTTCCATTATCATTTAGTAAAAACCAATTATCATCAGTAAATAAATCAAGTGCTTTTTTATATGCAAGAAATAAAGGATATAATTCTTTATCTATTTCTACATTTTTTTGTCCGTAATTTTTAGACGTTTTATATTGGTTCATTAAATAATTAACAGTTTTCTTTTTCTTATCAAGTATTATGTAATTCCATTCATCATTTAATGCTTCACTTTTTTTTAATGGCTTATATATTATCTTACTATCAGCAATCTCATTTCTAGTAGGGTTAGTTTCGTATAGTTTAAAGATAACTAGGTTTCTTAGATTCATTAAATCCTTTGCAGTTCTAATTCCATCTTTTGAAAGTAATGATTGTAAATTAGAATCTATCTTTTTAATATCATCTTCATTCAACCAATTTTCTTTTTGTTTATTATTCTTTTCACTACTAGATAATTCAACTTTAATATTATTACTTAACATATCAATTACTTTGCTATAAGCATTAATTGCAGTATCTATTTCTTTTGCATTTTTATCATTCTTAATACAACGTAGATATACAATAAGACTTGCGAGTTTAGTTTTGATTGTATTACTCTTCTCATATTTATCGTGTAAAGTTTTAATAACTTTATTTGCATCTTTATACAAATCATCATATGATGTTGTTTTCAAGAATTCCATAATCTTAATTATGCAGTTGGCATATGTCTTAATAGACATTTCGCTTAATGTTGGTTTCTCTTTGAGAATCAATTTAGCAATATCTTTCTCCATTTTAAATTTGTAGTTTTTATTTATTATTATATAAATAGATTTTATTTTTTTAATAATTAATTAATTATTTATTTTTTTATAAATTTTGGTAAATTCTTATTTCCTTTTATTTCCTGTTTTAATTTAATTTGTTTTTTCAGATTATCAGGTTTTATTTCATTTGGTGTTAAAGGTGTCTTTTCATTTATTATTTTAGTAGGTCTATATACTGGATAATCTTTATTACCTATATCTTTCCAATCTTCATTAAACCATCTTTTCAAATCCTTAGGTTTCTTATCATCAATGTATGTACCGCCCATCTCTTTATATTTCTTAACTATGAAACCGCTTTTATATGCGCTAGGCTTTTCATATATTGTATCGGCATATTGTTTTACTTTATTATATAATTTTGGATCCGCAGGAGTTGGCATTCTTATTATATTATTAATATATTTTATTTTATAATTAATTATTATAATAAAAAATAATTATATTCAAATAAAAATAGAAAATGTTTAGAAGTATTAATCAGTTTTATGTTTTTTATTATATATTAGTTATATTTATACTAGTATTATACATAAAAAAATTTTTTTATGTTTATAATATCAATAAATATAAATAAATTATTCAAATAAGAATAAAAATAATTAATTAATATAAAAATTTATTAGTTTTATTTCTTTTAAATTAAAATATTTGTATATATTAATAGAATGAATTTTCAAGAATGTTTAAAAGTTGGAAAATATTATGAATTAGAAACTTTAAAGCATATTAAATATAACACATATGAATTTAGTGTTGGTATATGTAAAGAATGGGATATTAAAACAATTACAGATGATAAAACTATTTACTATGAAGTTAAAAGTGATTTAACTGCAATTAAATATGGTAACATATGTATTGAATTTAATTATAAAAAAAAAGATAGTGGTATTAATATTACTACTGCGGATTTTTGGGTTTATTATGTTATTGAAGATAGAAAATTAAATCTATACAAAGTATTTATTATACCAACTAATATAATAAAAGAAATGATTAATAATAAACTATATACTAGAATTGTTAAATGTGGTGATGGGTTTAATTCATCCTGCTATTTATTCAAAATGAATTTATTTGAATCATACAAATTAATTATTTAATAATATTTCTCTTTCATTATCTGGTGTTGTTGGTGGTGTTCTTAAACAATCACTTTCACAACCTTTAAAGCAACTGCTTTCACAATGTCTAAATTTTAGTTTTTCAAGAAAACTAAAAAATAATGTTAATGATGACACAATTAAATTTATTGTTATTAAATCAATTTTTAAAAATTTTTTTATTGTATAAATATAATATATAGAAATATAAAAAAAAAAATGCCTTATGAAATAAAAGAAAAGAAGAATAAAAAATTTAGTGTTGTTAATAAAGATAGTGGTAAGGTAATGAGTAAAGGCACAACAAAAGAAAAAGCCAATAACCAAATAAAAGCCTTATACACCAATATGAAACCAGAACACCGTATTAGACATCGCATCGGATTGTTAGAAGGTGTTAATATTACAAATCCGTTACATCGTGGTATTGTTAATTTAACAAAGGATATGTTAAAGAGTGAAGAAATATATGGTAATGGATTTTGGGATTCAGTGTGGGATGGTGTTAAATATGCAGGTGGTAAATTTTTAGATACATTAGCACTACCATCACAAATTATAAATCAGGTACCATTTGCGAAAACAATTGCAGAAGCAATTGCACCAGAGTTTGCGCCTATATTTGAATATGTCCCTAAAATTTCAAAGGCTATATATGGCACTGATACAAACCAATTTTTAACTGATTTATTAGGTGGTATAAGTCAAGATAAAGATTATAAAACAACAGCAGAAAAAGAAGCAGAAAAAAATAAAGGAGACCCTGCACCAAAAAATATACCTACACCAATAATACCTGCAAACCCTCCTGCAAAATATACTCCCGAACAATCAGCGAAAATAACAAATAATTTAGATAAAGTAATAGAACATATACAACAACAATATAGTGCATCGCCAGCTTATGTTTCACCTGTCCCAAGAGATAAAGATGGCAATATAGTTCCAGTTGATAATGCTTTAAGGTTTCCTATGGTTTATAATTATGATGAAAATAATAGACCTCAATATTTACAAGATTTTTTAATTGCAAATAGTGTATCAGGGAAAAATTTTGAAAAAAATGAATTTGGTAATACTTATAAAAATCAACAACCATATGCTTTTTTAGATTATCCACTCAATGGTGGTGGATTAGGTAAAATAAATTATAAAAGTGTAGGTTATTCAAGAATGTAATTTTTTAATTTTTTTATATTTTTTTTTTTTTAAAATACAAATGATGTTGTGCTACCTCCATCGGTAATTGTTGCTAAACTGTCTGTATTTATTGATGCAACCAATAATTGAGCGTTAGGATGATTGGTTCCGTTAATATTTACTAACATATCTATGCCCCCAATTTCCTTGTCTGAACTGTCATTCATTATTGTGCCATTTCTGCGGATATTGAAACATAAAAAAGTGCATTGAGATGAAAATTCACTTTTAGTTAAAATAGGATTATCATATTTATATTTAACATCAAAATTAGTATTACTTGCACCATCACAACGTCCATTAAGTTTTGATATAAGAGCACATTGTCTATAACTTTCATACCATTGTGAAACATCCTCATTTGAATAGGGTTTCATATTTGAAGACCACGTTTTAGGATAATTTCTACCATTAACTGTTAATTGAATTGAATTAATACAATCGCCTGGTGCTTGAACGCCTGGATTAATATAAGCATCCATTATAGTAGGTAGTGGAGAGTATGTTTTAAAAAGATAATTATTTCCAACAGTTAGACCTGATGAAAATATATTTGCAGAAGGCGATTGATTAAGAAGACCTATAACAATTATATTAGGGAGACGTCCAGAAAATACATTTGTTAATTGAACTGCTTGTGCTGTTGCATTAACTGGGTATAAAAGAGTGTTTCCAGTCATACACGTATAATAAAGAGGTTGTCGCATTATGAGACCTTGATAGGCTTTTAGTGCGGTTTGGGTCGGTGTGTATTGTCTTTCATAATATTGTGCTTTTTTTATTAAATAATTATATCCATTACCATCTAAATTTATTGATGGTCCTGTATCTTGATTTAAATAATTTGCTTGTAGATAGCCATTAGCCCACGTTCCAATTGAAGTTGTAGAAAATATATAATTTAAATTCACACCAGGAGGTAATAATTTAGGTTGTAAAAATATACCATCTTGTGGGCGATATGTTAATTCTACAACAGTTAAATAAGAGATATTAAGGACTAAGTCGGCAATTGCTTGTGTATAATATGGAATAATTAATCCCATTGGATTATATACTGAACCAGAAACAAAACTCATTACTAAATTATTATATGAACTATACCAATCTACGCCATTAGCAGTATCTAAATTAACAATACCCTCTTGTAATGTTCTTGTATCATCACCTGCATAAGCAATTATTGAAGGAGGATTGCCTATCTCATATAAATTAAAAGCACTTACTGATGCAGTTTTTATATTTCCTTGTGTTAAAAGAATTTTAATAAATCCTGCATATGAAGCCGTTAGGCTGTGTTGGTCCCCGCACGACACATTATTGATATTTATAGTAAAATTATTGATAAAGAGTTGAGACCAATAAGGCTTTGGTATAATCGCTAATTCTAAACCACTACCATATGCTTGAACTGTAAAAACGAAACGACTTTCACTTAAACTTCTAAATACATTGAATTGTGGTTGTATTGTAAATGTAATAGGATAAAGTGGATTAGGTGTTTGGTCGCTTACATAAACTCTATCTTCACACAAAATTGTGCTAGATTCAAAATCTAAATTTGGATCCACAGCAAAATAACGATTATCTACTTTAACGTGTGTATCTTTAAGCATTTCTTGGTGACCTGCTTCAACTGCAACCTGTTGAGGAGGTATTAATGCACCACCATCCATATTTTTATTATTAGTTCTACGAGACATTTTATATATAATATATTAGACTATTATTTATAAAGAAAATAAAAATGGTGAAAATAAAAATAAACTAGTTTTTTTTTATATTTTTTAATTTAAAATACAAATGATGTTGTGCTACCTCCATCGGTAATTGTTGCTAAACTGTCCGTGTTTATTCCTGCAACCAATAATTGAGCGTTAGGATGGTTGGTTCCGTTAATATTCACTAACATATCCACCCCGCCCACCTCCTTGTCTGAACTGTCGTTCATTATTGTGCCATTTCTGCGAATATTGAAACAGAGAAAAGTGCATTGACTTTGAAATTCGGCTTTTGATAAAATAGGATTATCATATTTATATTTAACATCAAAATTAGTATTACTGGCGCCATCACTGCGACCGTTAAGTTTAG
>Ga0181346_1000449_pt1 | contig 17952 bp, 22 predicted proteins | sample Su13VDMM15DN_FD_130100 | JGI IMG/M metagenome (GOLD analysis project Ga0181346, IMG submission 130100) | Freshwater viral communities from Lake Michigan, USA - Su13.VD.MM15.D.N | ecosystem: Environmental > Aquatic > Freshwater > Lake | place: USA: Michigan | collected 2013-07-15 | reverse complement strand
TCGTTAAATCGAGCTAATGATTCTTTATTAGTTAAAATTGATGATAATCAAAAACTTATCAATCGCATCGACTCATTAAATGAGGTATTAGAAAATGAAATTCAAAGTACTAAATTTAAATTAGGTGAATTAAATGGTAAAGCAAATATTTATAAGAAATTATACAATGAAGAACATAATCGTATTGACACTATGTCTAATCCTGTCCTCGTACGCGAGTTCACAAACGCTTTCGATTGATACTCAATGCTGTGTACCTTGTGCTACATTAAAAAAAGCACTACTAGTTAAAACAGAAAAAGATTATCTGAAAAACCAAATCGGAATTACTCGCGACTCAGTTACTATTTTAAGTGTTATTGTTTCTCAACAAGATACTTTAATTAAAAATAAAAATAATCAAATTGATTTGTACAAGAAAAACGAATTAAATTACACTCAGATTATTGACAATAAAAGTAAACAAATTGGGTTATATGATAAAGAATTAAAAACTGTTAAAGCAGGTAGAAGAGTAGCATATGGTGTTGCTATACTATCTATTATTAGCAGTTTATTAGTTACACTATGAGTGAAAACGTAGACTATAGAGAAATTATTAAGCAGGAGTACATTAAATGTGTACAAGACCCTGCTCACTTTATGAGGAAATACTGTAATATACAGCATCCTCAACGTGGTAGAGTACTATTTAATTTATATCCCTTCCAAGCTAAAGTATTAAATCTTTGGAAAGATAACCCATACTCCATTATCTTGAAGTCAAGACAGTTGGGTATCTCAACATTAGCCGCAGGATATTCGCTGTGGCTGATGTTATTCCATAAAGATAAAAACGTCCTTTGTATTGCAACCAAGCAGGATACTGCTAAAAACATGGTTACAAAAGTACGTTTTATGTATGATAGTTTACCTTCATGGTTAAGGGAAAAAGATAAACCAATAGAAGATAGTAAATTAACATTAAGATTAAATAATGGTTCTCAAATTAAAGCAACTTCAGCCTCTAGCGATGCAGGTCGATCAGAAGCTGTTTCTATGTTGATTATAGATGAGGCCGCATTCATTGAAAACATTGGAGAAATATGGGCATCAGCACAACAAACATTAGCCACAGGTGGTGGAGCAATTGTACTTTCAACACCGTATGGAACTGGAAACTGGTTCCATCAAACGTGGGTAAGAGCAGAAGCGAAGGAAAATGATTTTCTTCCTATTAGATTACCCTGGTTCGTTCACCCTGAACGAGATGAGGTTTGGAGAAAACGCCAAGATGAATTACTAGGCGATCCACGACTATCAGCACAGGAATGTGATTGCGATTTTAGTACATCCGGTGATGTAGTATTTTATTCTGAATGGTTAGAGTTTATAAGAGAAACAACAATACGAGAACCACTTGAAAGGAGAGGAGCCGACCAGAATCTTTGGGTATGGGAACCTGCAGACTATACACGCGAGTATATGGTAGTAGCAGACGTAGCTAGAGGTGATGGAAAAGACTTCTCGACTTTCCACGTCATGGATTCGGCAACAAATGTACAAGTTGCTGAGTATAAAGGGCAAATGTCTACCAAAGAGTTTGGGTACTTTTTAGTGGGTATTGCTACTGAATATAATCAAGCCCTATTAGTGGTTGAAAACTCATCTATTGGGTGGTCAACAATAGAGGCTATTTTAGAAAGAGGATATAGAAATCTGTATTACTCTCCAAAAGGAGGTGATACTTTAACAGTTGAGTCGTATTTTCAAAGATATGAAAATAATCCTAATTTAACTCCTGGTTTTACTATGTCTTTAAAATCCCGTCCTTTAGTAGTAAATAAATTTAGAGAATATATCGGCGATCGTTCTGTAGTAATCCAATCAAAAAGATTATTAGAGGAAATGAAAGTGTTTATTTGGAGGAATGGAAGAGCAGAGGCACAAGGAGGATATAATGATGATTTAGTAATGGCTTTTGGTATCGGAATGTATTTAAGAGATACATCATTACGATTCCAACAACAGTCACAAGATTTAACAAGAGCATCTCTTAACTCATTCAAAGCAACCCAAATGAATACCTCTGGAGTCTACTCACCTAAAACATCTTACGGAGATAATCCGTGGAGCATGAATGTAGGAATGGATAACGAAGATATTACTTGGCTTCTCTAAATATTTATAACAAACACAAATGGCAGATACCAGTTTATTTACGCGACTCAAACGATTATTTTCAACCGATGTTATAGTACGAAACATCGGGGGAGATGAACTCAAAATTATAGATGTTAACAAAATCCAGCAATCTGGGCAAGTTGAAACTAACTCATTAATTGACCGTTTCTCTCGCTTACACTTAACAGGCGCTGCTCCTATCTATAACCCAGCACTTAATTACCAAACATTAAGAACCCAATTATATTCTGATTATGAGGCTATGGATACAGATTCTATTATTGCCTCTACATTAGACATTATTTCGGATGAATGTACTTTAAAGAACGATATGGGAGAAGTACTTCAAATTCGTTCTAGCGATGATGATATACAAAAAATCCTTTATAACTTATTTTATGATGTTTTAAACATTGAATTTAATTTATGGGCATGGATTCGCCAAATGTGTAAATATGGTGATTTTTTCTTAAAATTAGAAATTGCTGAAAAATATGGTGTGTACAATGTTATCCCTTATACAGCATATAATATTATTAGAGAAGAAGGATTTGATGCTAAAAGCCCATCTTCAGTAAGATTTAAATTTGATCCTGATGGATTATCAGGAGGTGGATCAATGGCCTCAGGATATTCTTATATGAATAAACAAGGTGACAATGCTATTTATTTTGATAATTATGAAGTAGCTCACTTCCGTTTATTAACAGATGTTAACTATTTACCTTATGGACGTTCATATATTGAACCTGCGCGTAAATCGTATAAACAAATGGTGTTGATGGAAGATGCGATGCTTGTACATCGTATTGTTAGAGCGCCTGAAAAGCGCGTATTTTACATGAATGTTGGTAATATACCACCCAATGAAATTGATGCATTTATGGAAAAAACAGTTTCTAAAATGAAACGTACTCCATATATTGATCCTCAAACAGGCCAATATAACTTAAAATTCAACATGCAAAACATGATGGAGGATTTTTATATTCCTGTTCGTGGTAATGATGCAACAACTAAAATTGAAACTACAAAAGGATTAGAATATGATGGTATTCAAGATGTTATGTACTTAAGAGATAAAATGATTGCTGCTCTTAAAGTACCTAAAGCGTTCTTTGGATATGATAAAGACTTAAGTGGTAAAGCAACATTAGCAGCCGAAGATATTCGTTTTGCTCGTACTGTAGAACGTATTCAAAAGATTATATTGTCTGAACTATATAAAATTGCTTTAGTTCACTTATACTCTCAGGGATATAATAACGAAGGATTAACAAACTTTGAATTAGGTTTAACAACTCCTTCTATTATCTATGACCAAGAAAGAATTAATTTACTTAAAGAGAAAGTAGAATTAGCTCGTAACATCATGGATACTAAATTACTCCCTACAGATTGGATCTATGATAATATCTTCCACTTTAGTGAAGATGAGTATGATGATTATAGAGATTTAATACGTGAGGATATGAAACGTGCTTTCCGTTTAACTCAAATTGAAAGTGAGGGTAATGATCCTATAGACACAGGCAAATCATATGGTACACCACACGATTTAGCTGCGTTGTATGGCACTGGCCGATATGAGGCATCTAGAGAAGTTCCGGGTGGATATAATGAAGATGAACCGTTATTAGGAAGGCCTAAAGAAAAAGTATCTGATATAAACACTCAAGATAATGCTTTCGGAAGAGACAGATTAGGAGTTAAAGATATGAAAGTAGATGACCAAGAAAGTTATGGAAGACTTAAACCTCAAAGCGTATCAACACCTGCATTAGAGGCTAAAACCGCTTATCTTAAAAACAAAACATTGCTAGAAAGCTTAAATAAAAAATTATCTTTTGATGATGAAAGAAGAGCCGCTTCTTTGCTAGATGAATCTAAAATTAAGGAATAATTTTTTAACCATATTTATAACAAATGACCAAGCTAAAACATAGCAAGTATAAGAATTCTGGGTTAATCTTTGAATTACTTATCAGACAGGTAACAGCCGACACTATCTCAGGTAAACAATCACCTGCATTAGATATCATTAAAAAATATTTTCTTAAAAGCGAATTAAGTAAAGAATATAAATTATACGAATCACTGTTAAAAAAATTACCTTTAATTGAATCAACCGCTAATATTACTATTAATACTATTTTAGAAACTTCTAAAAAATTAAATCGTAGTACATTACGTCGGGAAAAATATAATTTGATTAAAGAAATTCGTGACAACTATAATTTAGATGACTTTTTTAAAATTAAGTTACCTAACTATAAGGCATATGCTGCTTTATATTCGTTAATGGAAGTTTATAATAACGATAACTTAGTTAATCCTGATGCTATTATTTCTAATAAAGTAACATTACTTGAAATTTTAACTACATCTAAAATTAATAAAAAAGAAGTTAAAGACGAGGTAATTGAAGAATTTAAAAAATACGATAAAGATTTACGTATTTTAACTTACCGTATTTTGCTAGAAAAATTTAACGATAAGTACGATGGATTTAATGAAAAACAAAAATCAGTATTAAAACAATTTATTACTGAGGTTGATTCAACTCCAAAATTAAAAGAATTTTATAATACCCAAATCAGCGAAATTAAAACTGAATTAAAGGGTTTAATTAAATCCGTTGATGATAAAGTTACAGTAATTAAATTGAATGAAATAGTAAATATTATTTCTGAATTGTCTAAGGAATCTTCGATTAAAAATGAGGATATCGTTAATTTATTACAATATTATCAATTGATCGATGAAATTAGAACAGCTAGTAAATAAGATATTAAACGAGGTAGATCCTACTCCTCGTAAATTTATTGTTGAACCAGGAGAATTTGACCCTGAAACTCGCAGTGTTACATCTAAAGTAACCTATGCTGCTAATTTTGAAAAACTTCTTAAAGATGTATTGCAATTAGAATCTACATCTAAAGCAGTAATGATACAGGCCGAAGACGATAAAGAATTTGAAGATATTTTTAAGGAAATACAATACATTAAAAATAGAATTAGAAGTCATATTCGTAAAAACTATCGTGTAGAATACGAAAAGATGAAAAGCAAATGAAAAAAAAGCAAATTAAAGAAATTATAAAAAAAGTTATTAGTGAAATGTCTGCTACTGGCGGAGGTGGAGCTGGTGCTTCTTTTTCTCCTGGAGCTGGCGAGCAATATGCTACTCCGTTTGCTTTTAACCCAAATAAAAAAGCTAAAGGTACTGCTCGCAATTATTATTTAAAACTAGGTTACAAACTAGTTAATAAAGAACAAATGAGAAAACAAGCTAAGGGTATGGAATATAAAGATCTGTGGAAAGAAAATGGCAACGTATAACGTAGATGTAACCCAAAGTGCAATTTTATTCCCCTCTAACCTAGCTGCCGGATCAACATCTGTATTTGCTATATCTAATAAATTATCGGCCTCTAGCTATTTTATGTTAGAAACTATACCACTTTATACTCCTACTACCCCTAAAAATACATCAGGATCATTTACAATAGGATCAGGTTTATCTGGTTTTCAAGCAGGTGATTATTTTGTTGGAGTAGTTGTTGCACCAGGAGGTGGAAATTTAACTTTTGTAAATGCTGTACCTCTTACGGGTTCAACATTGATGATGAAGGGGATGGGTAGTTCAAGATAATATATATTTATAACATATGAACGATAAACGTTACCTAAAAGTAAAAATGTTAAACCTCGAACAAGAGGTACAAGCACTTTTAGCTAAAGGGGAAAATTTAGGAGCTGGTGTATATGATACTATAGCCGATGATATAGATAGATTAACAACTCAAATCATGGATTTGCGTAAAAAATCTCAACCTACCACAGCCGCCGATACTCAAGCACCTGAACCTGAAGTAAAAGAAACTACTATTCTTAGTTTAGAAAGTTTGTACAATGAAATTAAAGCCGTACCTGGCAATACTGGATTAGGAAATGAGGATAATGAAGACATGCAAATGTATTATCTTGTAGACGATGATGGTAATGTTAATAAGTTAGGAAAATTAAATCCTGATGAACTTAAAAAAGCTGAAGCTGAATTAGAGGGTAATGGATTTATAATGTCTGAAGAAGATTTTAAAGAATTTAGAAATATAGAATAAAATGAGACAACAAACTTTACAAGAACAATACAATTTAATCGTTGAAGGAAAAGGTAATGTAACTGCTTTTCATAAGCAAGCATTAAAACAATTCCCTCACTTATTTACTGCTCAATCTTCATTTGATCAAGTAGTAAATGTATTAAAACAAAAATCAATTATCAGTGAGATGATTGCTCAAGGATTAGTGTCTAATTCAAGTGGACCTAATTTCTTTGAAATCTTTAATACTAACATGGCTATTTTAGCTGAGGAAGCTAAAGCTGAAGAAAAACAACCAACTAAAGATATAACTGATTTAGAAACTAAAGGATACGACTATAAAGATAAAAAAAATATCAATAACCAAAGTGGATCTGAATTTTTGTTAGGCTTTTATGTTGAATCAAGAAACCCTAAAAACGTTGATAAAACAGTAGAGGAAATCAGAAATATTGTAGTTAAAAACTTATCTAAAGATCAATTATACTATATTAAATCAGGCCAATTTGGTATTGAAGGTTTAGGATATTCTGAAGATCATCCTGGTTTAGGCCCAACAAAAGCAGTAAAAGGTAAATATGCCTCTTCTGGAATGGAACCCGTTAAATTGAAGGAAAGTAAAAAAATAAATGAAAATCAAGGCGTTCAAGATTTAGCAACTTTATTAGGCACCTCTACACAAAATGCTACAGCAATCGCTCATGCTTTATCAATGTCTGCTTCTGCTTTAGCTGTATTATTAGGTACTAAATTAGGTATAAAAGTAGGAGATACAATTAATAAAATTGCTGATAAGAATAAAGTAAAAGAAGCATACGGTAATGAAATTGATGTTCCTAATCCCTCTATGTTACTTCAAATGGATAGAGAAAGACTTGGAAAAGTCATAGATAAAATGGATAATAATGATATGCAAGCCTTTAAACGCAAATTTGACCAGGCCGAAGTATCTATTAAAAATGCTCTTAAAGATAAATTAAGATCATTTGGTCTTGATAAAGCATTTAATCTAGGCGAATCTAAAGATACTTTAGTTAAAGAAATTTTAAAGCGATTGACCGAAAAATAATGAGTAAATTACTCCTTATAGAAACCATTACCTTTGTTCCTCAACCTGTTAAATTAACAGAAGGGTTAAAGTCTAAATCCGGCAACATGATTGTTGAAGGTGTTTTAGCTACACCTGAGGTAAAAAACGGAAATGGACGTTATTATTCTAAAGATTTATGGGGTAGGGAAATTGACAAATATATGGAACTAGTTAAAAACCGCCGTGCGTGCGGTGAACTAGACCACCCCGAAACTCAAGTTATTAACTTAAAAAACGTATCTCACAACATAGTTAGTATTTGGTGGGACGGAGATAATATTATGGGTAAATTAGAAATTTTACCTACACCCTCAGGTAACATTGTAAAAGCACTAATCGACTCAGGAATTTCAGTTGGTGTATCTTCTCGCGGAATGGGAAGTTTAAAACCAATGGGAGAAAACATGATGGAAGTACAGGATGATTTTGAATTGTTATGCTGGGACTTTGTATCAACACCTTCTAATCCTGGTTCATATATGGCAAGTGTTGGATTAAACGAAAGTATTCAAAATGTTTCTACTAAAAATTACTCTAGAGTAAATAATGTAATTAGAGATATTTTATGTTCTAATGGAACTTGCCCCGTATTTTAACCTCTCTTAAGATAGTATCTTTTGACTGACCCTCTCTTAAAACGGAGGGTTTCTTTTTTGCGTTTTTCGAAATATCGATATACGTATACGTAACAATATGTCATTTCTATATGACATCACTTTTTTAAAATACCTATTACGCTTTTCTATAATAAGCGTACTTCCCAAACAAAAAAACTTATTAAAAAAAATTTTAGGAAAAAAATGAACAATCGAGAATTATTCAAAGAAGCTATTGCTGACGCAAAAGCTGTAAAAGAAGCCGCTATTGCCAATGCGAAAGCTGCTCTTGAAGAAGCTTTCACTCCATTCTTGAGAGAAAAGCTTACCCAAAAACTTTCAGAAATGGAAGACAACGACGAAACCGCTTATGTATCTGAAGAAGACTATGCCGAGGACGACAAAGCCTATTTACAAGACGAAATGTCTTATAATAAAGAAGCTATGAACACCCCAGTAGGTGAAATGGATATGATGGGCGACGATCCTATTGACGAACTTAACCTTGACGAATTATTAGCTGAATTAGAATTAGAAGAAGAAATGTCTGAAGGATATTCTGAAGAAGATTTAAACGAAGCTAAAGAAGAAGAGGAAGAAGAAACCGAAGAAGAAGAGTACAAAGATGTAGACGCTGATGGTATTGAAGATGATGATGATGAAGAAGTTGACATTACTGATGTTGCTTCATTGAAAAAAATCATCGAAGATGAAATCGAAAAACTGATTGCATCTGGTGAATTGCAAGCTGGTCCTGAGTATGATGGTGGAGAAGAGGATGAAATGGAAATGGGCGACGAAATGGAAATGAGTGATAAAATGAAAATAGGCGATGAAGAAGAAATTGATGAAGATTTTAGCATCGACGAATTATTATCTGAACTTAAGAAAAAAAGTAAAAAAGAAGTTAAAAAAGTAGAAGTTAAAAAAGAAGACGAAACTGAAAAAACTGAAAAAGCTAAAAAAGAACTTGACGAAGCTATTAAAGTAGTTAAAGCTCTTAAAGGTGAACTTCAAGAAATGAAACTTTTTAACGCTAAATTGCTTTACACTAACAAAATTTTCAAAGCTCGTAGTTTAAACGAATCACAAAAAGTAAAAGTATTGTCAACTTTTGACAAAGCTGGTACTATTAAAGAAGTAGAACTTGTATATGAAACCTTATCTAGTTCTTTCTCAACTGCTAAGAAACAAGTAGTTAAAGAATCATTAGGATTTGCTTCTAAACCCACTGGAGTATCACAAAAACAAGCAATTGTTGAAGAAGATGCAATGGTAACAAGATTTAAAAAATTAGCAGGATTAATTTAAACAAAACAAAAATTTAAAAAAACAACAAATAAAAAAATGGAATTACAATCATTATTGGAAAGTGCCTCTCCTTATAAAGGCGTCCAACAAGATGCTGCTCGCTTAGCTAACAAATGGTCTAAGACCGGCCTTTTAGAAGGTATGGGCTCTGAAATCGAGAAAAACAACATGTCTATGATTCTTGAAAACCAAGCTAAACAGTTGGTTAACGAATCATCTCTTTCTGGTGCCGGTACTGCTGGTGCTTCTTTCACAGCCGGTACTGGTGAACAGTGGGCTGGTGTAGCTTTACCTTTAGTACGTAAGGTATTTGGTCAAATTGCTGCTAAAGAATTAGTAAGCGTTCAACCAATGAACTTACCTTCAGGTCTTGTATTTTACTTAGATTTCCAATACGGAACTACTAAGACTCCTTTTGCTGCTGGTCAGTCAATGTATGGTGACAGTGGATCTGCTCTTCCTTTCGGTAACACTAATACTGGTGGTGCTTATGGAGCTGGTCGTTTCGGTTACTCTATCAACAACACTGGTTCAGTAATGTCTGCAAACGTAATTGCTTCTGGTAGTGGTATGTCTTGGGCTGACTTTAATTTTGACGATAACTACAGCGCATCTTTCGCTGGTCACGCTAAATTGCGAGTTACTTTGCCTTCAACTACTGACTTTACTGCCGCTCGTGCTTTCACTATTGCCTCTGGTTCAACTTTGTTAGTAACTAATAATATACCTGCTTTCACAACCGACAACGGTTCTAGCACAGTTACTTTCATCGTTCCTACTTCTTCATTAGCAAACAACATTGCTTTGACTCACACTAACTGTTCTGTATCTTACAGTTTAGCTCCTGCTGATAACAAGCGTGGTGATTTTGAAGATGGTAACACTGCTTTGAACGCTGGAAACAGTTCAATTTCAATCCCTGAAATCAACGTACAATTGAAATCAGATGCCATCGTTGCTAAAACTCGTAAGTTGAAAGCCGTATGGACTCCTGAATTTGCTCAAGATTTAAACGCTTACCATTCATTGGATGCTGAAGCTGAATTAACTTCAGTTATGAGCGAATACATTTCTTTGGAAATTGATTTGGAAATTTTGGATATGTTGATCGATGGTGCTGCTGGTGGAGTTGAATATTGGTCTGCTCAAAACAACCAAGTTATCAACACTGCTAATACTGCATTCGTAGCTAACTCTTCTGCTTTCTACAACAACCAAGGTGGTTGGTTTGCAACTTTAGGAACTAAAATCCAAAAATTGTCTAACATCCTTCACCAGAAAACATTGCGTGGTGGTGCTAACTTTATGGTAGTTGCCCCTCAAGTTGCTACTGTGTTGGAATCTATCCCTGGATATGCTGCTGATACTAACGGCGATGTAACTAAAATGAATTACAACTTCGGTGTAATGAAAGCTGGTTCTATCAACTCTCACTTGAAAGTTTACAAGAACCCATACATGACCGAAAACACTATTTTATTAGGTTTCCGTGGTAGCCAATTCTTGGAAACTGGTGCTGTATTTGCTCCTTACATTCCTCTAATCATGACTCCTTTGATCTACGATCCTAACACCTTCACTCCTCGTAAAGGCTTGTTAACTCGTTATGCTAAGAAAATGGTTCGTCCTGAATTCTACGCTAAGATCTTTGTTAGTGGTTTGAGCTCTATCTAATCTTAAAAAACTAGATTAACTTTATAAAGAGACCCGGGCTTTGCTCGGGTCTTTTTGTATATTAATATTTATTATAAAATAGTTATTATGTCATCTAACCACTTTACCTCAGATGTTTTCCAAGAAAAAAGAAAACCTAAAACTCCAATTAAGTTCAAACTGCAACTAAATGAAGAGCAAAAAGAAGCAAAATCAACTATCCTTAATTCAACTATAACATTATTAGGAGGAGCAGCCGGTTCTGGTAAAACATTACTTGCTTGTCAAATTGCTCTAGAAAAGTTATTTATGAAAGAGATTGATAAGATTATTATTACCCGTCCAACAGTATCTAAAGAGGAAATAGGTTTTTTACCTGGTGACCTTAGAGAAAAAATGGATCCATGGGTACAACCAATTTATCAAAACATGTACTTGTTATATGATAAAGAAAAAATTGAAAAATGTATTAGCGATAATTTACTTGAAATTGTACCTTTATCCTTTATGCGTGGTAGAACATTTGTAAATAATTTTGTAATTGTAGATGAGGCACAAAACGTAACTCATGAACAAATGCATATGATTGTTACTCGTATTGGTAAAGATTCTAAAATGGTAATTTGTGGTGATGATGCTCAAATTGATCTTAAGAAAAAAGCAGAATCAGGATTTAGATTCTTATATGCCGCTAGTAAAAAAATTAAAAACCTATCAGCTATTACATTAAAACAAAATCATAGAGACCCAATTGTAGAAGATTTATTACTTTACTACGATGAGTCCCCTATTAAGTTTTAATATTTATAATAAATGGCTACCACCTATCAAAATATCCCAATATGGCCCGGATCTAGTTCCTTTTTTCCTGGTGATACTCCTTTTGGCTTCTATGATTATGATATTCAATTTCAAATAGATGCCGATAAGGTAGCTCAATTCTGTTCAACTCGTTTAGGTTATCCTATTATGGAGGTTGAATTACAGGATAAACACTTTTATGCTGCGTTTGAAGAAGCAATAACTGTTTATGGTAATGAATTATACTCATTCAAAATCAGAGACAATTATTTAAATTTAGAAGGTAACAGTACTGGTTCAATTGCTCAAAATAACGTTGTATCTCGCCCTAACTTAGGAACAGTAATTCGTATTGCTAAACAGTATGGTAGTGAAGCAGGTACAGGTGGAGATGTAACTTGGTATACTGGATCAATTCCCATTGTAAATAACCAACAAGATTATAATTTAGCTACGTGGGCAGCAGCATCTGCATCTTTAGTTCCTGGAGACTCAATTGAGCTAAAACGAGTATTTTATGAAGCTCCTCCAGCTATCGTTCGTTATTTTGACCCTTATGCTGGTACAGGTACAGGTGTTCAATCGTTAATGGAAACATTTGGATTTGGTAACTACTCACCTGGTATTAACTTTTTATTAATGCCTGTATATGCGGATTTAGAAAAAATTCAAGCAATTGAATTTAACGACCAAATTCGTAAATCAAACTATTCATTTGAAGTACAAAACAATACATTAAGAATATTCCCTATTCCCGGATTTGGAGGAAACATTAGAATTGAATATATTAAAGTAAGTGAAAGAAATGCTGGGTGGGTTTCTGGCTCTGGATATACAGGTAATATATCTAATGTATCTAATGTACCTATGAATAATCCTGTATATTCACAAATTAATGCTGTTAGCAGACAATGGATATATGAATATGCTTTAGCTATTGCTAAAGAAATGTTAGGATTAATTCGTGGTAAATACGAACAAGTACCTATCCCGGGTAGTGAAATTAGACTAAATTCAGGGGACTTAATTACTCAAGCTGCTGCTGAAAAAACATTCTTAGTTGAAAAATTAAGAGGATTCTTAGATGATACTTCTCGTAAGGCATTATTGGAAAGAAAGCGCGATGAAAGTGATTTTATCAAATCTGAATTAAGTAATGTTCCATTTTTAATATATATAGCATAATGGCCAGAAAAGAAATAACAGAAAAATATAATAAATATAAAGTATTTTATTTAGTTAAAATAGTTAAAAATATTAACTTAACATACGTTGTAGATCGTATTCGTGGAGTAAAAAACGTGATTGTTGCCATGCCTGAGCATAGTGATAGGTTAGAGGATTTATCTAAAAAGAGTAATGATTATGAATTTTACCTAATTAAAGTTAAATTTATGACTGATAAATCCCCTATCGATGTAGCTAAAAAAATCAGAGCTAACATTGTACAAGGTGACAGTTATGATGGTAAAATAAAAGGAGTTGTATTTGTTAATCCTAAATTAGAAACTATAACTCCTACCACCTAATGGCATTATTTGGGACTCAACGTGATGTATCAATGTTTAGACACGTATCACGTGAGCTATTGGGGGATATTATTACTCAACAAGTAGGTTATTATACTTTAAAACTAGACCAAAGCACCACTAACATGTATGGTGAGGCTTTAGAAAAATATTACAACGGTCCTTTATTATTAAATTGTTTAATTACCCGAGGTGACCAACAATGGGGGATAAAAGAACTAGGTCCGGATGTTGATCGTGAATTAGGATTTGCATTCTTAAGAGATGATTTAATTGATTATGATCTAACATTATCTGTTGGCGATATCGTTATGTGGTATGAAAATTACTATGAAATTGATGCTGTAACAGAAAACCAATTATTTGCTGGTAAAAATCCAGAATATCCATACTTAAGTTTGGGTGACTTTGGACGTTCTATTTCAATTATATGTCAAACTCACCTTGTTCCAAGTGATAAGGTACAAATAACCAAAGAACGTGGCTCATAAAAAACCAACTAGAGAGGTAAGACCAGAAAGTCAAAGAGAAATAAGCGATAGCTTTGTTGATCCTTACTTACCTAGTCAAGGTAATCCAAATTCAACTACTGCTATAAACAGAGGTGAACATCGCTCGTTTAAAGGAGATAATGTAAAACCTTTTAATATTGGTTTACAAGATTTAGATGAAACTATCATTTATTACTTTGATAATGTTATTCGTCCTTTTGTAATTCAAAACGGAGAAAGAATCGCAGTTCCCGTAGTATATGGTGATGCTGAAAAGTGGAAAATGATGCAAAAAGATGGTTACTACCGAGATAAAAACGGTAAGTTAATGGCACCACTAATTTCATTTAAAAGAACAGGATTTGACCAAGTTAATAGTTTAGGTAATAAATTACTAGACAGTGCTTACCCTTATAACTTTGGTGTATTTGAAAAACGATTTAATCAAAGAAACATATACGACAATTTTAGCGCGTTAAATAACAGACAACCTCAAGTTCAATACTATGGCGTAATCTACCCTGACTTTGTAAATTTAACGTATACAATTACGGTTTACACGTATTATATTGAGCAGATGAACCGCATACTTGAGTCAATTAATTATGCTGCAAATTCTTACTGGGGTGATCCGGAAAGATTTAAATTTAGAACAACTATTGCTAACTATACTACCGCTGTTGAATTACAACAAAATACAGATCGAGTTGTAAAATCAACATTTGATTTAAAACTATATGGCCATTTAATACCAGAGGCAATTAATAAAGATATTGCTAACGGTATTGGTACATTTTTTAATAAAACAAAAATTGTATTTGGCTTAGAAACAACAGGAAGTATATAACTTAAACTAAAATAATATTTATAATAAATCAATATGTCTGCTGGAAAATACTCTTTTGTAATAGAACAAGGTGCTACACTGTCTTTTGAACTACAGTACAAAGATGGTACTGGCCAACCTATTAGCCTATCAGGTTACAGTGGTAGAATGCAAATTCGACCAACTGTAGACTCCTCTGAGGTATACTTAACTTTATCTAGTTCATTAAATCCTGATAAAACAGGATTAAATTTTTCTGGGTCTAATGGAACAACACCTCCTACATCTGGATCAATTGGTGTTTATATATCATCTACAACCAGTTCATTGCTTAGTTTTAACCAAGCGGTATATGATTTAGAAATATACAGCAGTGCAACCCCTCCTGTAGTTACAAGACTTATTGAAGGAAATATTAGATTAAGTAAAGAAGTAACTAGATAATGGGTAACAACATTAACTTGATTCCAAATGATAATGAAATTAATCTTGTAAACCAAGATAGGGCCATTATTATCTCAGATCAAGATAATTTTACTCAAATTGAAATTACCCAACCTCTTACTTCAATTGTTCAAATTCTTACTGGACCTGTAGGATCTACAGGACCTATGGGACCTGCAGGTTCATTTCCTTTTACTGGTTCCGCTGATATTAGTGGATCATTTAGTTTAATAGGTAATGCATCTTTTACAGGATCTATATTTTTAATTAGCGGATCATTTAGTGGTTCTGGTGCTAATTTATTTAACATTCCCGCATCCGCAATTGTTGGTTTAAATTTATCACAAATTGCAACTGGCTCTGTAACAGCATCCGTAAATACAGTTAATGATATATTTTTAATACGATCATCTTCTGTAGAAATTTTTAAAGTAAACAATGAAGGAGTAGTTGTTTTACAAGAAAAAACAGCACCTCCTACAGTAGTTGCTGGAGGAATATTTTTTTCATCATCCGGTGACTTTTTCTTTGGATCATAATATTTATAACAGATAACATCATACAATGGCAACTTGGAAAAAACTCATAGTATCGGGATCAGCAGCCGAACTATTAAACGTAACCGCTAGTGCGGGTTTATTTAGTACCCAACTTAATGTAGGTACAACTCAACAAATTACAAATAATCCTGCAACTACTTTCTTAAGTGGTTCATTTAGTGGTTCATTTACTGGTAATGTAAACATTAACTTAGCTGACTTAACACAAGGAAGTGGTATTGTAGCTTTTAGTTACGATGGTAACTCGGCTCAAACTGTTACTTTAGATACAGGATCAACCCATTTTACCGAAGGTGTAAGAGGAAAAGTATCAGCAACTGCTTACTTAGGATATAACACATCAACAGGTAATTTTACTTTTGATAGTGGATCATACGGTACGTTTGCTGCCGGTGCTGGTTTAACTTCAACTAACGGTGTTTTAGATGTTGGTGCTGGAACAGGTATTACTGTAAATGCTAATGATGTTCAATTAAAGAATGCTGGTTCTTTAACTACTAACTTTTTAACTAAATGGGACGGAACTCAATTAGTTAACTCTGTTGTAAGCGATAACGGTACTACTGTTACATCTACATTGCCTTTAACTGTTACTGGCGGTATATTTGCCTCTGGAAACATTACAGGATCTGCAATATCAGGTTCAGGAGCTGTTTCGGGTTTAACTCTTGCATCTGCAACCACTGTAACTGCTGGTAGTAATGTTTTAGCCGCTAATGGATATATTAAAGCAGGTTCCCCTGTCGGTGCTCCTGATACACCCGGAGCTGTTGAAGGTCTATTAGGTTATTTTACCTCAGCAACCGTTGGAACTTTAGGAGTTTCAGGTAATGCAACAATTACAGGTGACTTAACAGTTGCCGGTACTGCATCATTTAACAATACAACTAGTTTATTAATTGCTGACAAATTCGTTTTATTAGCATCTGGTTCAACATCATTAACAGATGGTGGTATTATAATTCAAAACACTGCCGGAGGAATTGGTACAGCTTTCTTCGTAGAAGCTAGCTCAACTGGAACATATGGTCGTTTTGCTGTAACCGGCAGTTTATTTGCAGGTGCAAGTTCTGCTACTGCTGATGAATTTATGGTAACTGTTAAACAAGCTGCTGGTCTTCCATCTGCTGCTCCTACTTATGGAGATACAGGAAACGGATATGGTAACATGTATATAAATTCATCTACTAGTGATATCTTTATATATGCCTAATAAAAATTAATGGCATTATTAAAAAAAGTTATGAGCCTAATTAATAAAACCCAGGGAAGTATCCCTAATAATTCTAATACTCCTGTTATAACACAGAGTATTTTTACTAAAGAAGAAATTGAATTTTTACTTATAACATTAAAAGAGGGCACCTTTAAAGGTGCCCAACTTGAAATGATGTATAATACGGTTTTAAAACTACAACAAGAATACGCAAAAATAAATCGATAAGTTATGATAGAACAAATGTTTTCAGAGGCCGAATATCAGGTCTTAATGGTAGCCTTAAGTGGCCTTCAAGTTACAGGAAGAGATGCTAGATTATTAGTATCCACAATGGACAAAGTACAAGAATGTTTAGACATGTTTGAACATGCCCGTAGAGAAACTGAAAAAGCTCGCTTAGAGGCTGAAAAACAAAAGCACGAAGAACTTCAAAATTTACTTGCTGCTGAAGACAAAAAAGCGGGAAGAACTAGGAATTAATCCATTTCTTACTTATATTTATAACAAACCTATTGTAGGCCCGCAAGGGAAGTAGGCAGCAACGTCGCTGTTTCTAACCGCAGAAGGAGAGTAAAATATGCCAAACTGGAAAAAACTGATTGTATCGGGGTCGGATGCCTCATTAAATTCACTAAATGTTACAACTAATGTAACTGCTCAATCATTCACAGGTTCTTTTTCAGGATCTTTTACTGCTCCCGGAGCAACAACACAGGTAGTATTTAATAGCGGAGGTACTTTAGCCGCCGATAGTGGATTAGTATATAGTGGAAGTAGGGTTGGTATAGGTGCGACTAGTCCTACTTATAAACTTCATGTAAGTTCATCAAATAATAATGATGGTATTGCAATTCATTATCCTGCAAATAATTCTGCATCATTTCCCTTTATTATAAGTTCTAATGCAGACTCAGCTGGAAATTATGTTCGTATTAATACTGATATAATTGAACTAAAAAGAAACGGAGCTGCTAGTGTAATTAAAACAGTAGGTTCTACTAATAACTTAACTCTTGAATCATCTACTAATTTAATTTTTAATACCAACGGTGCTACTGAAACAATGAGGATTAACACCTCTGGTAACGTAGGTATTGGTACTACTAATCCTGGGGCACTTTTACAAGTTGGATCTAGTAATACAACCACAGATGCTTTAATTA
>Ga0181346_1000447_pt1 | contig 17986 bp, 23 predicted proteins | sample Su13VDMM15DN_FD_130100 | JGI IMG/M metagenome (GOLD analysis project Ga0181346, IMG submission 130100) | Freshwater viral communities from Lake Michigan, USA - Su13.VD.MM15.D.N | ecosystem: Environmental > Aquatic > Freshwater > Lake | place: USA: Michigan | collected 2013-07-15 | reverse complement strand
CTACTTTAAAGTTTTCAGGTCTTTCTAGCATTGGAATATTGCTGCTAGGCTGACGGTTCTTCATCTGGTCAAACATAATTGAACTAGTTGGTGTGTTTTGAGTATCACGTTCAGCTTTTAAAGCTAATGCGGCAGCAACGTCAGCTTCACGACGCGCTTTTAACTCATCAGAATCAGGAATCATATAGTCTTCAAGAGTCTTACCACGTACTCTTTGACCCTCAGCAAACGCTACAATGCCGCCACCTGCTAGACCCATCTCTCTCATCTTAGCAAAACGTAACGCTTCTCTACGGATAACATCGCTAGTGGTATTTCTAGCTATTTCTCTAAGTTCTTCTGGGTCTCTAATATTAGATAAGTCTGATTTAACGTTGCCACCTACATCATAAGACGCAATACCGCCTTTGGCGTAAGACTTAATCTGACCACCTTCAGCAACTCTAGTAGGATTACCTTGGAATGCGCTATAGATATTAGCGCCAGCACCCAGAGCACCAATGCCTTGAGTAAGTTGGTTAGGAGCCGCAACGTATTGTTGAGTATTTGTAGACTGCATAGGCAAACCACGGAGCATATTAGACATAAAGCCTAACTGCATCATCGGGTACTGCTGTGCGTTAGCGTAGTCTTGGATAGCCTGATTAATAATCTGTTGTTGCTGTTGCTGTTGTTGAGCACCAGCTTGCTGTTGCATGCCAATGATATCTTTCTGTGTGCCAAACTCTTGCCCTGCCAAAGAACCCATTGTAGAGGCGGCTTGACCGGCGCCAGCGTAACCAGCTTGTTGCGCACCGATACCTTGACCCACACCTTGCATACCAGTCTGGATACCTTGAAGTCCTGTCTGGATACCTTGTAAACCTAAATTAGCACCAAACTGTTGCTGAGCCAAAGCACGGTCGTAAGCTGATTGAGAGCCTTGCGCTTGGATACTAGATAGATTAGATAATAAATTCTTTTCGCGCTCAGACTGAGCTAACGCTTGACGAGCCCCGCCATAAGTACCTTGACGTGCTGAACCTAAGTTAGCTTGCTGTTGAGCAATTTGCGCATTACGAACTGCGTCTGCTTTAGCAATGTCGGTAACTTGTTGTTGGTATGGTGACATGAAAGACCCCATAGTTCTAGGGTCAGTAATACCTTGTGTAAACTGTTGCCCTGCACCAAACGCCGGAGCTGCTGCTGAAGCACCTAGCATACCTAGTTGGCCTAACGCACCTGCTTGTTGAGCAGTACCTAGTTGGCCTATGCCAGACATACCAGCTAAACCTTGAGCTTGACCATATGCACCAGGCGTTTGCAAACCAGCAATGTTTTGTTGAGCTTGTTGTTGTAAAGGACTAAACCCAGCTACAGACTTAGATGGGTCTGTAGAATAAGGAGTATACGGCTGGAAACCAGTTATCTCGGTTGCACCATCAGCGCCAGGCTGCGTTTGAAACAACTGTCTCTGCGTAGCGCCAAGCATCGTCTCCACATACGGTTGTGCGTATTCTGGAAGGTTGGTTGTATACGTTGTTCCTGTACTTTGTGTAGTACCTCCGCCGCCGCCTTTACCCATTGTCTTTCTCCATATCTAGTGGTAACTCGTAAGTTACCCAAGTAGCCTTATAGCCATCATTTTGAAATATCTTAGCCCATCCTGGGCGTCCTGTCGACTCAATTGCTTCACACCCTAAGTCACGAGCAAACATTCTTAAAAGAGCTAACATCGGCTCTTTCCATGTATCTAGTTCATCCCCGCCGCAAAACTGCATGCCTAATAACTTACGTTGTGGATAATTAATAACATTTGTTACTACCGTACCTTTAAACACTGGACCATCAAATGCAATCCAAAGCTGATAATCATCTTCTTTTACAAGGTCATATATGTTACTAGTAGTGTATCTACCATAAGTATACTCTGCTGCTTTACCAATAAAACCCTCAATCTTATCCCAACAAGTATCAATATACTCACGAGGTACTAAAGAGACTTCTATCATGCTTTTCTAGACTTCTTAGGTAAATACTTCTCTGCTACTATTTGCTTACCTTGCTTTGGATTACCTGTTCTGTCTTTACGTAAGTTAGTCATCATTTGATGTAGTTTTTTAGCCCCTGCTTCAGTAGAACCGTTGCCTAAATGAGACACAACGTCTGCTGGTACTACAAACTCACCATCTGCTAAACGCGCTGGCTGACGATTATCAATGCTAGCTGGGATGTCATCACTCATGCCATCGCCCGGACCTTTAAGAAGTCTTGGCACTGAACCAGAAGCATAACCACCCATGTTATATCTATCGGCTTGAGTAATACCGCCGCTAGCGTAATCTTCTCTGTCGTCTTTACTTTCTGCTGGTTTAATGCCTGGTGCTGATAAGTTAATACCACCCATAGCATTTGGGCGTTTCATGTTTTGATAAGGACTGTAGTTAGCCCTACTATTTACTTTACCCATGCGAATCATAGAAGCAGTTAAAGCATCTTTATATTTAGTGTCTGGGTCTTCATCACGCATAATACCTACACTACCTACGTAGCTTGGAGCTGGAGCTTGTTCAGGCGCTTCACCTTCCATCATCTTCATATAGTCATTTAATTCATCTTGAGAACTAGCTCTGCGAACGCTGCGACCACGAGCATAAGAAGCAATACCGCCTTGAGCGTATCCGTTATCGTCACCCATAGGTTCATCATTATAAGTACCACCAGCAGCCATCATAATGCCGCCCTGCGCTGCGTAACGAGGTGTATATACATTAGGTGTAGCTCTAGAAGGCTGAAAGTTAGGTGACATGCGGTAGTTACTTAGAGAACCTTTGTACTTTCTGTCCGGCATCTGAGCGCTGTTAGGATTAAATGCGCCTAGTGCGTTAAGTCCTGCATACCCTATCATCATTGTTGGGAGCGGATATTTTTCCATATAACCAAGTGCTTTTTCAAAACCTCTACCTAAGCTAGATTGGTCGTTTGAATAACTTTCCATGTGTCCCGGTAAATCTGCATAGGTCTGTGGACCTTGCGCAGTAGGTATGCCTTCAGCTGAAGGGAACTCATAAGGACCTGTTTCTACAGGAGCATTAGGCATGGCGCTAGGCGCACCTTCTAAAGGAACAGGCTGTGCGTTATTATAGTTTTGCATCATGTCTAAGATTTGACGGTCTTGACTGAATTGCCCTACGTCAGAAGCAGTTGTTGGGCTACTTGCATACTGTAGCGGCTGAGACCCGGCAGGGGGTAGGACTTCCGCCCCTGTACCTGGAACTATTTGCTCAATACCCACCGGAGTAGTAATACCTTGTCCCATACCTGGCGTAAGTATTTCAGGTGCAAGAACCTCAGGAGCAGCGGCTTGTAAAATACCAGGAGCGGATGCAGCGGCAGCTTCAGTAGCGGCAGTAGCGGCGGCAGCGGTGGCGGCCTCAGTAGCGGCAATCTCAGCAGCGGCAATAGCAGCGGCTTCCATAGCGGCAATCTCAGCGGCGGTAACTCCAGCGGCAACGAAAGTCATAGTTTTTCCTCTTCAATTTTTACTAAGTCATCAACAGATGCTATCAATCCTAGGTCGCCATAGTTTGGAGCTATAACTTCCTCTTCCATTTTGTCTAAATTCTCTTCGCCTACATGGGCGGTTAAATGTATGGTTGTCCAGATAGTGTCTTCATGAGCATAAACAGCCCTTTTTAGTCCTACTTCTGACACAAAAGTACATGGTCCTTCTAATTCTTTCTTACCATATTCTGTAAATACCGTAACCTTACCCTTAGAAATAATATTTAAGTGCTGATGTCTATGTATTTTACCTATAACTAATGAGCCTTTGCGTAAAAGAATCTCCCTTGCATAAGCACAACAACCGTATTTTTCATCTATTGGCGAAAAGTAATGCTTTAAAGGACTATCATCTGGAACAACTTCTCCTGACGCAACTTTGTCTTTTATACCCTGTTCAATAGTTAATACGTTCTGTCTGAACTTTACCTTATCGTGGGTGTTTTGTATAGATGTTGTCATATTAAACCGTTGTCCCGCTAGCGTTTTTCCACACAGTTCCGTTCCAAAAAATGGGTATACCTAGTGTAGTGTCATAGTAAAACTGCCCAACCTGCAAGTTTAAAGTAGGCCTATTAGCTGTTGTACCATTTTGTGGTGTAGAAATAGCAGTTAAAAAAGCATCTAAGTTATTAAAGTAAATACGCAAATTCTGGTTAAGCTGGTCGTCCCTACGCTGGTCGTATTCACTTGGTGCTGTAGGTAAAGCAGGAGCAACGAACTTTTTAATTGTCATCTCTTACCATCCGGTCTTAAGTCTAGACGTGGGCTACCTAACTGCCACTGTGTGTTTAATCCAGTAGACTCAATCTTTAGTGCAAGCTGACGAGCACGAGCTCTCATAAATACCTGTTCGGTAAACTGGTTAACCGTAGTTTGAATAACACGTTGTGTATTGCTAGCATTAGTTTGATATGAGCTACCTGGGAAGTTACGTGGTCTAATAATAAAATTAGCCTCTGGGCTAGTAGCTGTAGAGCCATCAAAGTTAACGTCAGGAATCATACGGCGTGTAAGTACTAGCTGGTCGCCGTCCATCAAATCAAAGTCAGAAGACTGTATATACGCAGTCATTGGTAGAGCATCGTCGTTAGTGCCCATCTCGTGGTTATATAAATAACTACGTTCTAATGTATTGTCAGCGTAAGAAGCTTGTGGGACATCGCGTAACGGGCTATCTAACCAAGCAATACGTTCAATAGTGCCGTAATACCAAATACGCTCTAAATGGTTGTATATAACATAGGCATTGTTATAGTTTGAGTCGGCTGTTGGGTACATCCACCATACTTCGTTCCAACCTTCGTTTGTGCCAGATACAATTTGGTCAGCTTGGTCATAATTTATGTTCTGAAACACATGGTTACGCAGTGTGCAAGGTAGGGTTTCTACACGTCCTGTATATACATAAAACTTATCACGCCCCATCCAGAATGTCATGTTATTAACAACAGTTACTGCACGAGGTCCAATAATAGATAAGTTATCGCCAATCTCTTGTAGGGCAAACACGTCAGTTGTACCAGTAAACTGTAATGAGTTTAGTGTAGCCTCAGTAAATACAAGAATTTCTTGTTTGGTTGGAATAGCACGAACGATTAAAGAGCCACGAGAAACGCGAATAAACCCGGCTGAATTAGTTGGCAATGGCTCCCATATTGCAGGGTCATCTTGCGTTGCCCAACGAATTAACAACGGGTCAAACTCACCAGCAGCGCCGTTGTAAGGCTGACAACCAAATGCTAATAAGTGTTTATCGTTTTGAGAAACTAAAGTCTGCATAGCAGCGTCGGGCACATCAACTGCGCCCCCTACATCTTTTAATAAAATAGCTCTAGTTCCTAAAGCTGTTGACGGGTCTTGGTTTGTGCCCCGCTCCCAATAGTAAATAGCACCATTGCGGATATTCATAACCAAGTTATTATCAAACTGGTCAAACCACCAATCTCGTTGAATTAAAAACACAGGAACTGGGCTACCCAAACCCCAACCAAAGTTATCGTTCCACGTACTTGTTCCCCAGCCGTAACCTTGAGTAGTGTCACCATTCCCAATATCTATTTCAAAGCTTAAGTTAATACCTGTACCACCACCGGTAGCGGTGGATGTAGCGTTTGTACCAACAACAAAAGTAAACGCATTAACGTTAATAACAGTATCTACTTCATGTGTAGCATTAAGTGTAGCCGCAGTAATACCACCAACAGCAGTTGCCCCTGCTATGTCTATATAGTTACCTTCAACAGCACTTGAGCCAGCAGCAACAATAGTAACCACGTTAGAGCCGTTAATTGTAGTTATACAGTTATTAGTAGTCGGAGACGTTAATACAGGTGTAGTAGAACGTAATGGAGTAATGTCGTAGAAGTACCCACCTACTTCAATATATGCTTTTTTACTAGTCCCACAAGCTAAAAAGTTGTCGTTGTAAGATGTAATCCACCCAAACATCTGGCGGCAAAAGCCAAGCATATACTCGGAAGTAGCTTTAATCCAACCACCAATTTTTTCAGGAAACCCAGAACGGAATCTAATTTTGTCGCACTCATTCCAACCACCCTCGTTTGTGTAGTTAGTCTGGTCTCTATTGACCCCAGGCTTAAATTGTAGTTTCTGGAATGGCATAATTTACCTTAAACGAATGGGCGAGTACCTGCACGGTCTATGATAAGCGTTTGTCCTCTTGGTGTCGAGCCTTCTTCGTTAGGAATACTGATATGTGTCCAAGATTCAAACTCACGTATTAACTGGTCGTACTGTAGCTCTGAAGCAATAATTGCTTTGCATACCTCATTTGGGCTCATACCTGGTACCCTAATATCAGCTGCACACCCTACTAAATGCTGGCTGGCTTTTTGCCCGCCTACGTGAGCATTGACCTCTGGGCCACGATATGCTGAGTTAATCATAATTGGTTTACCACCAAGAACCTTTTTAACCTCTTCTAGGAAGTTAGCTAGGCGCACTAAGTTTTGATAAGCAATCGGGCCTGGTGTGTTGTCTAAGCCGTTACGGGCAGCTGTTTCGCTGGCGGTCAGTTCTGCAAGGGTAAAGTTAGGACTTAGATTCATTTTTAGCTTTCATATCCATAATTTTCTCAAGCGTTCTGCCGCCAAAGTAAAACGACATAATCAGCATGCCCCATTGACCAAGCAAGGTCACATAAGACTCGTTAGCGTTGTAACCATAGGCTGACATCATTGCAAACACTGTATACACAATCAAAATAAAGATAAGCGTTCCAGGTCTGATGTTTTTAGACAACCAGCTATCGCTAGACATATCAGCTTCATGGCGTTTAGTCAGTTCTTGATTTTCAATATTGTCGGCATTAAGTTCAGCCAAACGACCTTCTTGTTGCATCTTTAGCAATTCGGCTTGAGCCTTGGCTTTGGCTTCGGGGTCTGGGACAAATTTATCTAGCACTTTCATGCCAACGTCTAGTAGGGCTGCGATAGGTAACATATTATTTCCTCATTAACATCGAACTTGCTATGGTTAGCATAGCTTCAGGGCTTTCAGGCGCTGTTTTCCAACCAACCGTAATTTGACCAATAAACTTATTAACATCAGGTGGCACAGATACGCGGCAGGTGTAATTAATACCAATAGCCTTGTACCATAAACCTATTTCTGATTGCGCTTTTTTATATTCACCGCACGGTATTTCATTAGCCATTAGCTTAATGATGTCGTTGTTGTTGTTTATATTGGCTGTAAAAAGACCTACATCGTAGCCATCAAACTCTTTATACCGCTTATCTGGCTGGTATGCTCTTTCAACAATACGGGTACCTAGCAAGGGATTAACCGAAAAAATAACCACTAAATCAGCGTTTGTACCCTTAAAGATTACCTTGGCAGCATCGTCATACCTAGCAGAATTCATAGAAGGTAGCTGTTTTGACTTGGTGTAAGCATCAAGCATCAAGCCTTGGTTCTGCCAAACAAAGTAACCTGTAAAAGTCAATACCGCCATAACAACAATAGCAAATAGCTTAAACGGGCTAGATACATACGCTAGTATCTGTGGCAGTAAGTCTTTCAATTACTTAGCCTTTTTAACTGTTCTTTTAACCGCAACTTTCTTAGCAGCGGGCTTTTTAATTGCAACCTTTTTAGTAGCTGGTTTTTTAACGGCTGGCTTCTTAGTCTCGGTCACTTCTTGAACAACCGGTTCAATTGGTTTGAATTTATTAAGGATTACTTGAAATAAAAGTTTAAGCATTACTGCCCCCATATTTTAGTGCCGATTGGCTTGGTTGTTACGTTAATAGCTACGTTTTGTTTAGGTGTACTTAATGGTGCACCGCAATCGCCACACTCCTGAGCTGCTAGTTCGGCATCGTCAACATCACGGTCGCAGCTTGGGCAAAAGATTTCAATCTTATGTGCTGGAGACAAAGTACCGTCTTCTAACTTAGTTGCTTCGTTTTTAATAATCATGGTCCGTACTTTCTGTACTCAACAATAAACCCATAAGACTTTTGTGAATAACCAACAATAGTATTTTTATATGGGAACTGAATTAACTTAACTTGTTCTTCAACCGGTAAGTCATCAAAGTGCGTAGCGATATATGTATAAACCACAGGCTGGCTTGGGTCTACGATAGAATATTTTGCAAACCCGCCTTCAATGTACTCGTAATATTCTGTCGGTTGGTTGGTTGTGTTGTCATACATGACCCATGGATAAAGCGTTCCATTGTACTCAGCATCTGCATAGTAATACTCTGTAACTTCGCCATTTCTTGCTCGAATAAGGCCATTTGCCCATGCAAAATAATTTGCCCAATCTTCTTCAGTATCAGCATTAAAGTTGGTGTGGTCGTAAGTAACACCGTTCATGTTGCCGTTTAGTTGCATATCGGCAATACACTCATCTTTTGTTTTAACTGGCTGGGATAAAAGAGCGCATACTTTTTGGTAACATAAATACCAATCATCAATCAGTTGGTATTCCAAAGGCAAAAAACCAAACGCGGTTTGGTATGCTTCAAAATAAGTGTATTGCCCTAAAGTTGGATTTTCCCATAACTGGTTTCTACATTGAACTTGTGCACTATACGGATTCCAAATAGGCGAATCGGCTGCTTGAACCGTACACCCTTCAGGGGTAGCAGGTTTTGTATATTCACCATTAATTGCTGGGGCGTAAGTTACGATGCTATATTTCATAATGTACCTTTAACGGAAAGCCAAGCCATTCATCCACCCAACCGCTGAAAACCTTTCACCCTTTGTAACCGGAGTAACTGTATGGGGAATGAAAGATGGGAACACCATGATGGAGCCTTGTTTTTTTGGTAAAAGAACGTTATTTGTACCGTGTTTTTCACCAAGAATAAAATCACCACCTAGATAATCATCTGGGCTAGATAGCTGGATACTTATGGTTAGTTTACGTTGCATACCGTTTTCTTGTGCGGGGAACGTATCTACATGCCAGTCATAGAAAGCAGTTGATTCATATTGAGCTATTTGTATGGACTCAAGACTAGCCAGGTTAAATAACCATTCCGCTTCCACGTTTGCTCTAAACGCCGCGGCTAACATTAAATCAGCAATTGTCCCTTCAGCGTTTAAAAAAGTAACGTTGGTTTTTCTTGTTTTATGGTCTATTTTACTTTTATTAGGTAAACCAATTTCAGCGTCTAATATTGCTTCTTGACGTTCTAATACACACTTTTTTACAATGTCTTTACACATATCAACTGGAACACCTTCTTCTACACACCAATACATATTTTTAACCAGCATCTGTAACCCCCAATAATTTTTCAGCTAAATTAGCGTTTAATAATTTTATAGATTGTAGTGGCACGCCATTTTGAATACAGGCTTTAGTACTTTCAATAAAAGGTAGTAGCTCAGAGTTAAAATCTGGGTGTTGCCTCATAGTACTAAACTGGTCATGAGGGATACGCCCTTCCGTTAATAAAAAATTCTCGGCGCGGTGTTTTAACTCTAAGCACCACTCTTCTTTTTGCATAGCTTGATGTGCTTCAGGCAAACTTAAATGGGCATATTTTCTATGAGGTTCTAACTTACTCATACACTTTTGTATAAAATCAAACTCATTGTAAGCAGCATCTATGTTTTTTTGGGCAAAAGGTTTTTCGTTTTCAATATCAATTAATTCTGCTTTAGCTTCTAAAACTTCATATACCTTAGAGTCGGGATTATTAATAACTTCTTCTAACTTTAATATTTTTGCTTGCATCCACAGGTCAGCACTTTTTATTTTACTAAGCGCCCTTTCCCTGTCTTCTTTTAAATCACAAAGAAGCGCATACGCAGCATCTGGCGTGTGGCAAGAACCAACTAAAAAATGAAGTATTTGAAAATTAGAGTTTTGCCTGTTATTTTTTGAAATCATTGTAACCCGCCGTTAACATTTGAATTCCCAGACGTTGCAGTTGTACCGTTTGATAGCCCTGTAGAGGTCGAAGCCACCACATCACTAGAATAGGTATACGTATCTTTAGTGGTAGCTGCTGCTGGCGGAGAAAATGCTGTATTACCATGAACCGCCATACCTATAGTACTATTTCCTATTCCCGCACCATTTGCACGAATTGTAGTTAAATTAGTTCCTGATGAGATAGCATCACTAGAAAATGTGTATTTTTGAACCGTGTTAACGTAAGTAAAACTACCAGATGGTTGCCCACCCATAATAAGTCCTAGTGTAGAGGTACTGGTACACATTGTAAGACCTCGGAATGTTGCAAAAGATGTACCCGCCGCAACAGTGTCGCTAGAATAGGTGTATTTATCACTAGTAAGAAGCGCTGGGGCCGGGTATCCGGAACTAGTCCCCATCGCAAATATTGCCCGAGTTGAATTGCCAAAACCTGAAGCACTGCTTCTGTCTATTGATAAATTAGTACCCGCCGCAACAATATCCCCAGAATAGGTATATTTGTTGACACTAGCAGTATTAATCGTACTTCCTGTAGTACCACCTGCCACATACCCTATTGTTGCTGTGGAAGAACTTGCTGCTGATTGACGCGCGGTAGTCAAAGTTGTACCCGTTGCAGTCGCACTGGTAGAATATGTAAATTTGCTAACATAATTGCGGAAACCGCTGGGGCTTGGTACGTTTTGAAATCCCCCAGCAACATAAGCAATAGTTGAACTACTAAAAGTAGTAGTAGTGCTTATAACAGTGGATAGGGCTGAACCACTAGCAAAAGTATCAGAACTAAATGTATATTTAAAAGTATTTGCTGTGGAAGCAAAAGGCGCAACAGTACCAGTAGCTTGATTACCACCCCCAAACATACCAAACGGCGTAATGTTAGATTTGCCATAAAAGTTACTTAAAGAAATTTGACCAGAAGGCACGCCAGCTAAAGCTCTATAAGTTGCTTGGTTTATATTAGCTGTAGTTGTACCTGGTTGACCTAATTCAACGTTAATTGCATTAAAAGATATGGCGCCCGAGACTGGTAAAGTCATTTAATACTCCTTAAACAGTTCCGTAGGCAGTTACGTTACCAATCACTGTTAAATCACCAGCAGATGTTAATGAAGCAACGTTGGTGCCGTTATAGTTAAAATATAAAGTTGTACTGTTAGGCGTTACGCTCCACCCACCCGAGTTTGTTATACGTGTAGCGTTAGTAGCGTTTGTAGCAGTTGTGGCGTTTGTGGCGTTAGTAGCAGTTACCGCAAAAGTGGCGTTGGATGCTAAACCCGATAAGTTGGCTGTAATCGTATTAGCAGCAAAGTTACCACTTGAGTCCCTAGCAATGATGGTTGAAGCACCGTTAGAGGCACTTGCAGTTGTGTTTGCGTTTGGCAATACACCAGACACATTAGACTGTAAGTTACAGAAAGTAGTTGAATTTGTACCAGTACCACCTTGAGCTGTAGCTAGCGGGGTGCCTAAAGTAAGTGAAGTTAGATGAGTAACCACATCGACTACGTTTGAGCCGGTGTTATAAACCCACATTGTTTTACCAGCTGGAACTGCAATACCTGTACCGCTAGCGTTTCTAACCGTAATAGCAAAGGTTAAACCGTTGTTAACAATATATACTTTTTCAATAGCGGGAACTATCAAACTTTGCGTTGCAGCAACTGTACCTGTTAAATTTAAACGCAGATTACGGGCTGTTTGTGAGCTGTTGGTGTCCGTAAGGGTTAAAGTTACATCAGCACTAGAAAACGTTACATCAGCAGAGCCAACAATGGCTTCCTCGATTGCTGTGCCTAAATTAAGGTTAGTAACGTTACCCCATGTACCTGAGTTCTCACCCGTGGTCATAAGCTGAATTTTAAGACTTGAATATGTACTTGCCATTTTTAATCCTTAAGTAGGGATTTGAACCCAAACTACCGTGTTTCCTGAATTAATTGTTGTCCAATTAGCGTTCTGGTTAGTTGGTATCTTACCCCAAACTAACGCATTTCCCAATACCCCACGTGCAGAAACTCCAGTTACTTGTACATTTGCATCGCCGCTTGTACTAGATACACCTAAAAATACATTACCAGATACGCCAGTTACAACAACTTTTGCACCTGCAGAAACTTCTTCTATACCTAAAAATACTGTACCAGCAACGCCTGTTACGTTAACAACGGCCTTACCAGCAACAGCTGCATCCCCTATTTGCCCTGTACCTACAACACCAGTTGGGAATACATTTGCTTTACCAATCTCGTCTGTAACGCCTAAGAAGCCTTGGGCTTGTACACCAGTTACACTTACCCGGTTAATGTTAACAACGGTTACTGAACTTACAGTAGCGGATGCACTTAAACCTGAAACTGTTACGTTAGCTTTAGCAGCCACACTAGCTGTACCAACTGTGCCAGTGCCAAAAACTCCCGTTAATACAACACTTGCTTTACCTGATACGCTAGCCGTACCAACCTGCCCAGTACCAACAACCCCAGTTAAGGATATAAAGGCTTTACCTGTTTCAGTTGTATCACCAACCTGACCTTGCGCCTGTACGCCAGTAACCGCAACAGCCGTGTTAGTACCTTCTTCCCCTAGCGAGGCAAACGGGGCGCCGGCTAAGGGAAAATCAGCGAACATTATTTAGCCTTTAGTTCAGCAACCTGTGCTTCTAATTCCTTAATAGCTTCAATCAACAAAGGTACTAAGCGTTCATATCTAACTGTTAAATACTGAGCATCAATCGGCGCTGGGGCTACAACTTCCGGCATAATAGCTTGAACTTGCTGTGCAGATACGCCCACTTCCTTCTTGACTTCGTAGCCAAATGCTTGAGCTGTTTCGTTGGCTTCATAATAGAATCCTTCCAAAGACTTAACCTTAGCTAGAGCATTATCAATAAGACCTAAACGAGTTTTTAATCTATCGTCAGAATAGTACGCAGTGATGTTGTTAGTTGCACGAATCTCACCAGCTGTACCTGAAGCTGCTGTACCTATACCTAAAGAGTTAACTTGGTAGTTGTTACCGGTATTTAAAGCGTTAGCAGTTGTAGCCGTAGTAGCTGTTGTGGCACTTGTAGCTGAAGTGGCTGTTGTAGCTGATGTAGCTGATGTAGCTGTTGAAGCATTACCGTTTAAAGTAGCAGTAATAGTATTAGCTGAGAAGTTGCCTGAAGCGTCACGAGCTACGATGGTTGAAGCACCGTTTGCATTAGTTGCATTTGAAGCTACTGTAAATGTACTGCCACTTGATTGGTTGGCGGTAAATGATGCTGAGCCAGTAAGACCCACACCAGATACGTTCATCGTTAAAGTACCGTCATTAGCGCCGCTAACCGTAGCCCAAGTAGAGTCACCACGTAGAAACGTAGTGTTATTAGCTGTACCAGAAGCCAAGTAAGCCGTAGGAACTGTACCACTAGCAATTGCTGAGGCATTTAAGCTTGTTATTGCTGAGCCATTGCCAGATACAGAAACAAACCCACCTGAGTTAGCTGAGAAGCTACCGTTAACATCTCTAGCTACGATTGTGCTTGCACCGTTTGACGCAGTAGCCGTTGTTCTAGCATTAGCCAAAGTGCCAGTTGTAATGTTTGACGCATTAGTTGTGTCTGTTGTTGCAGAAGCTGCTAAGCCAGTAATATCAGCTGCGGCAGGCTGTTCCCAAGACGGGGCCTGAGAAACTGCACCTGTGCCTGTCTGACTTAAGAATTTCTTAGTAGCTGTTGTGTTGCCAGCTAACTTGGCTAGTGTATTAGCCGCGGAGCTATATAGCGTATCACCAAGGGTATAACTAGAGTTATTTGTACCGCCGTTTGTTTCACCCAAAGTACCAGATACTGCGCCAGATGCTCCTAAAGAAACAGCGTTCCACTCAAGTTGAGTACCACCAGCGTTAACAATCAATGACTTATTGGCTGTGCCAAGGGGTAGCTTAGACCATGTGTTTGTAGCAGAACCATATAGCAAGTCGCCAGTAGTTACTGTGTTTACGCCTGTACCACCGTTAGTTGGACCAACTGTACCAGTTAACGAAATAGTCTGACCTGATACGTTAATGTTTGTGCCGCCCGTGTACACAGGCACCTGGCTAAATTCATTGAATTCAATTGCCGTTGTGCCAAACGTGATTGGGTCTGTATTTACACAAACAAAAGCGAAGAAGCCTTGCGTAGCGCCACTTTGTACAAAGAAGTAGTCGCCACCGCCAAGAGAATCAGGAGAGCCTTCACCAGCCTCATCAGCGTCTGTTGCACGAGTGAGTACCCAGTTTGTAGAGCCTGAACCTACAGTTGTAACTGTGTATACGCCGTTTTGTGTGCCTGTAGTTTGTTGCCAAACTAATACGCGGTCGGCTACGTTCATTGAAACGCCGTCAATAGACAACGCAACCTGTGTACCTGAATTAGTTAAGGTAGCCCCAACGCCAACACCCGCACCGCCCGGTTGGTTATAAGTAGCCGTTAAGTTACCTGTTGTAGCAACAAGTACCGGAGTGTGTACGTGGAAACCGTTAGACGTAGCATTATCAACATAAGCTTTAGTTACAAGAACTGTGTTGTTTGCCGCCGCAGCAATGTTTGCTGAAGTGTATGCAAATGTATTAAGAGTAGTTACGCCGTTAATTGTTGTGGCACCCGCTACGCTTAACGAGCCAGTAAGTGTTGTGCTTAGATTTGTACCAAATGTTGCTACGGCGCTGTTTACGTTTACCCCACCAGCAAAAATTGTTACGTTATTTGTGGCAGAACCAACAAGTAATACACCACCATCGTTATATAAATAACCTGAATTTGGGGAAAAAATTGGAAACGCTGCTTCTGTGTAGTTTGAACTACAAATGCCCATGTCAATAAATTTATTGGTACCGTCTCCAAGATTGTTATACGCAACAATATCTGTGGAAGCGTTAGAAGCACTATTTAAGTTTTGTACATATAGCTGAGCAAAACTAGGCGTATTAGCATAAAACTCACCTAGAGATGCGCCAAAACTTGTGTAAGAAGTAACGTTAGTACCAATAACCGTAATTGGACCATTATTTAAAATAGTCTCGCCAGTTGCTTGTTCAAATACAGCTTTTTCAGATGGGTAGACTACATAAACATCTTTTACCCCGGCAGGGAAGTTTACTGCCGCACCTGCTGCGGAAGAAGACAAAATAGTGTTTCGGCTTAGCGTTGTACCGCTAGCTGTATAAGTACCTATACCTACTTCCCATTCGGCTTCGCCTGCAGACGAAATAGCGTAATAACACGTATTACCATTACCAATAGCGGAAAACGCCTGATACCCAGTATCAGCACCTAATAGAGTTAGGGTACCCGTACCGGTAGTGGTAGTAGTTTCTTTTACGCGGTCTTTTAAGACTAACGCCATTTTAAACCTCTATTTAAGCAATACGGATAATTGCACTTGTAGCATCAAATGCTGGAAAAATAATAGTAAAGTCACCAGCCGTAGAAGTCTTATCACCACCAAAATCTAATACACAAACAGCTGCGTTAGTTAACGCAACGTTAGCATTGTCGTTAGTAGAAGGTGTTGTGTTGTAAATCAAAGCGCCGCGAGCTGTTGTAGTTACGTTTGTGAATGTTAAATCCGCAAAGTCTGTAAAGCCTGTACCAGCAGTAGCGTTAGTATTTGTTGTACCAACACCAATGTTAGTTAGCGCTAAACCACCCGCTGTAACACCAGTAGCTTCGTTTGAACCCGTATAAGTAGTTGTATTAGCATCTAGTGAAGCTGAAGATGTATACAAAGCTAGTTTAAAAGTATCTGCTCCAGCTTGAGCTGAAGGACGGAAATCGTGAGCACCTAACAAAAGCTGAGCTTTGAAAGATGTACACATAGCTTGTGTTATGGCCATTTAAGGACTCCTTAATCTTTTAATAAAATAGTTAACTCAGGATGACCAGCTTCTCTTAAACGATTAGCAATAGTCGTGCGGTCTGAGTGCACCGCTTGATGCAAATACTGTACTAATACAACTCTAAGATTGTTTTTAAAGGCTTCTGCTTGCTCACGAATTACTGGGTGAGATTTAGAACCTACATAAACAATCTTATCTAATGCTTGCTCGGCTAGTTCTTCTGGGGTAAAACCACGCCCAGTTGTCGAAAGAACCATAACATTGCCGCCTATAAAGCCGTCTACTGTATCTAAGTTCATTGTACTGATATCCTAGCTTGAGTTGTTCTATAAGTATCTTGGCGATTCTTACCTTCGCCCAACTGTTTCAACTGAGCTAATGCTTCGTTGTAGCGAGCCATATAATTCTGAATAACATCAGTTTCACCCTTCATGAAAGTATAAGCTTCCAATAGGGAACCGTAAAGTAAAACTGAATCAAAATTAGTCCCAAGCCAGCTTGTGCCGGCAGTAACGATAGATGTTGGATATGCGTAATAATGCAGCTCCATGTTATACCCAGCGTCTGGAGTAGGGCCTAAAATAAACGTTGTGTTGTCAAAAATAGCATAATATTTTGGGGTACCGAGAGTATCAGGAGGTGGATAGCACTCTCTAATAAACTCAACATCTTTATTTAACAAGTATGTCTGAGCCCCGGTAACTGGGTGTATAACAGATAAAGCAAAGGTAGATAGCCAATCGGTAGGTACGTTTAAGTATTTATTACCTGTTGTTAACAGACCAGTAACGTTGTTTCGGTCTAGAGGTAACTGTACTGAGTTAAAAATACGCTGTTCTGCTTGTTGAATAAAAGTATTAATCTGCTCGGTACCAGTCATGGTAGCCGTGCCAGAACCTGCCGTATCAGTCCAAGACTGGGCAGGGAAGTCGTTTTCGACGTAACTTTTTATTGTTTCAAACAATTCTGCGTAGTTCATTAGCCCATTTTCCCGCTAATCTTTTTACCTTTAGTAGCCGCACCTGCGCCACGCATTACGCCTACGCCGTATGGATTAATAGGGGCATAGTTACCCTTGCTAATACCACCAACAGACATATTAAACTTGTCAACACCGTTACCTGGTTTAACAACTGACTCTTGGGCGCCCTTCATAGCTTTACCAGCCATGTCGTGTGGCTCTGCATATACAGATGCAGCACCTACTTCTTTACCGCCTTGTTTTGCGCTGAACTTAGCCATGATTAACCTCGTTTCTGAGCAGCAACTTTAGCTAAGCCACGACCCATAGTTTTCATATCAATATTACGCTTACCGCCGCCTGAGCTCTTAGAGCCTTTACCAGACTGGATAGCTACTGTTGGACCTGAATCACCTAGGTTTTTACCCTTGGTTTTACCTGTTTTAGTGATGCCGTCGGCACCTGATTTATACGCCATGATTTACTCCTAAGAAGTTGTTATTGTAACTGTACCAAGTTGTCCTTGCGCTAGCAAGTAATTTGGTGTTAAACCACCATCATTTCCCATTCCAACAGGATTCCAGCCCCATTGTATTTCTCTACTACCCCCACTAGGAAATCCGATTCCCTGAACACTAGTGCTATTAGTTAATAATTCTTGTAAACCTGTCGTACCAGATTGCAAATAGCTTAAGTCTGGTCTTGGGTCTCTAACCGCCTGTGGGTCATTTACAGGGTACATACCTAATTGCAACTGCGGTTGGTCAGGGTCCCAGCAAGTTTTACAAACCTTAATTTTAAAAGGCTTAGTCTTAACTGTTTGTGTACGCAATTCTTTTAGCTTATATCGCTGGTCACAGCGGTCACACTGGGCAATTGCATACTTACCGGACGCGAATTGATTAGGCATTATCTGTAATAAAACATGTTTCTTGGTACAAAACGAACCGGAGCTTTATCTCTATCTTCAGACGACGCCAAGTCCCACTGTTGCTCATAATCAGCTTTAAGCATAGCAATACGGTCAGGAGTCACTTCAGGCTTCTTCATAGATAAGTAATACGCAAGTCCTGCAACCGTGCAAGGAATCAAACGGAACGGAATATCTTGTTCATAAGTACCACCTTCACCTGCGTCTTGCATGCGACGTAATCTATAGTACACAAACATGTACTGGTCACCTGGAGG